>Ga0163179_10000436_pt1 | contig 30359 bp, 30 predicted proteins | sample AtlANTMetagenome_FD_109643 | JGI IMG/M metagenome (GOLD analysis project Ga0163179, IMG submission 109643) | Marine eukaryotic phytoplankton communities from the Atlantic Ocean - Atlantic ANT 2 Metagenome | ecosystem: Environmental > Aquatic > Marine > Oceanic | place: North Atlantic Ocean...
CAATACCGCGAGAACTACGCGGCTCATAACGAGGACTTTGTTCCTGGTGTTTCTGAGGATCATTGGAAATTCAAAGGTGGTACTACTTACGTAGTTCCTAACTTTAAGGACTTCTCGTCCGTTAACGAGGTTGTTGCCAACCTTGAAAAACTTATTTGTTTTTCTACTCCAGCATCTGAGGAATATGTCCTTAGTTGGGACGTGGTTCCTCACACAGAAAAGGTCTGTGAATCTTGGGAATCTCCTATACAGATTTCTATAGAATCTTTCTCAGGAAAGACAACTGCTCTTAAGGTTAATGATAACCGTAAAGATGGTTGGATGAGATCAGAGATCCTCGAGCAAACTGAGTCTTGGACTATGATGAAAGAGTCCGAGAGAAAGGATTACAGAGCTACATTTTTAATGAATGATGGTGACATCGTCGAAGGCCAATCCGGATTAAAGGAATGGTTTGAAACTGCGGAGTCAGCGTTTGGTATTAAGTATTTAAAGGAGACAGCGTAATGAGATCTTCAAAGAATTTTGTAATGACTGCACACGCAGATTGTGCAGGTGATATGCTTGAATTAGAAAATATTCGTAAAGCAGTTAAAATAATGAATAAAGAATTAAGACATTATAGGTATGGTTCCCGTCAGAAGAAAGACGGGTATGGGAGTCCGTACCGTCAGTTCTATGTTAAGTGTCAAGGACGTGGTCCTAGAGTTCTTCCTTCACTTCGTGATGGTAGAGGCGGTCGTGGCTATGATCAGTCCCTTCCTCTTCGTCACGCCACTCATATGGATGTATACATTTACGAGAAATAATATGGATTTATTTATTCAAGGTGATATTAAAGATAAGAATCTAGTAGAGATTTATATCATTAATGTATTAAAACATCTTAAAATAGATAGAAGGAAATCAACTGAGATCGTAGTTAAATTCAGGAAAAAAATGCCTAAAGGATTTGGTGACTCAGTTGGCTTATGCGAAGGGGATAGAGAAGAGTGTATTATTTCTATATCAAATAAACAGGTATTTTTTGAACAGATGCTCACCCTCGCGCACGAACTCGTGCACGCAAAACAATTTTTAAAAGGGGAATACCCTTCCGAAATGGAAGCTAAGTCCCAAGAATATGACCTATTAGGACGTTGTTTCCCATGGGAAAGAACTTAGTATGAGATTTGTATGCCAATTATTTTCAATTATTTTCAAAAAAGGGGTTTACAAAGGGTCAAAAATGTGGTATAATACACATGTATTTAATAATATAACTGAGGAGTTAGAATGGATAGATTAGAATTAATCAAAAAAGCGGCACTAAAAGCCAAAGCAAAAAAACAAAATACAACAGTCGAAGAATTAGAATTTCAAGAAACAATTCGTAGGCTCGACGAACGTAAGGCTAAAATCAAAGCCGATCAAAAAAAGATCAAGAAAGATCTTACATCACAAATGAAAAAAGCTGGACATCTAAAGGCAGGTACTTTAGATTTAAACAGTCCAGAAAACATGTATTACTCAGAGAAAGAAACCCAAGACTGGTTCGAAGGTTCTTCCTTAATGGATGCATATAATGCTAACAGATCAGCTGATGGAGATTATTAAAATGTTCGTAGCTAATTTTTTAACAGGTCCTGGTACTGATAAAACACCAGTTAACGTAAAGGTTTCATTTATAGATTATATTGTTTACCTTTTCAGTTCAAAAAGATTTTTAATTAGAATTGGTAATAAGTATAATACCAATTTTTTATCAAAGTATTATTTTGGAGGAGTAAAATATTATGGATAGATATTTAATAACAACAGAGCATTACATTTATGCAGATAGCGATAAGAAAGCAAAATCTCTCGCTAACTACATTCAGGGTAAGCAAAGAAAAGTATATGACAATCAATGTCATGTAACAAAATTACAGTCAGCACCGTTTGGAAGATTTGGTTCTGATACTAACCTAATGGATGACGATGCTTAATATAACATTTCATGAGCAATTTCCATTTGGTATTCAAAAAGAATACAAATTTAAAAATGGATATGGTGCATCAGTTATTTGCCATAAAGGTTCTTATGGGCATAAGAGCGGTTTATGGGAGTTAGCTGTTTTATTGGGTGATGATATTTGTTATGATACACCTATTACAGATGATGTGATAGGAAATTTAACCGAAGCACAAGTAGAGAACTATTTAGAGAGGATTAAAGCACTATGAGACTATTAGAAGAACATTATGGTGATGTGAGAATTTTTTCTGATAGGCCATACGGATATAAAAGATATATCGTAGAATGGCCGAATGGTAATACAACTACTTATTCTAGTTTATGGTATAAGTTAGAAAAAGTAAAAAAACTGGTGGAGGCCAGATTGAATGATGACTGAATATGGAGCTGATGTCGAGAGACAAAGAAATCTTTTAGAAGCCGAAGAATGGGCAAAAGGTATTAAAACCGTACATGTACACCGAATGAAAAGTATGTGGTATGATGATAGACCTAAAGATACCGATAAAAATCACGTGACTGATGTACAGTATAACGATGGAAGGATTATAAGGTCCAAACAAGGTAAAGAAATCCATACGTGGAATAATGAAGTAAAACAAGGAGACGATTTAATCGCAGCATATTTTGCTCAGGGTAAATAAGTTTAAAAGTACTTTTTTATAAGTACTTTATGTTGGCTAAAATCCCTAACCCTAACTCCTTATTTTATTTAGGGATTTAGCCAGCTTTTTTAAAGAAGATTATGAAAACATTATTAAATTTTATATTAGGAATATTAAAACTAGGATTATATTTTATAATTGTGTGTATGATATTCGTAGTGGTGATGACTATATATGGCTAGAAGAATAAAATCATTAGATGAAAAGTACATGGGTTTCGAACCCGACTTTGCAGAAACCCCAATGCCTGAGGATCCTCGGGAAAGGTCTATGCTACATTCTAAATCTACTCGATGGTATTCTTACTTCACAGATAAGAAAAAATATGTTCAGCGTGTATATACATATTGCGCTAACACAGAATTATTTACTAAAAAAGAAATACAATATTTAAAGAAGTGTCCTGATTGGAGACTTTATATGAATGTGAAAGGTCATGCATTTGTTCGAATGCAAGAACGTGGTTGGGTTTATACGCCAGAAGAAATAGAAGATGCACATGATTTCCTTAAACAATGTATGTTAGAAGGGAAAAAGATCTATTTAGAAAAGAAAGAAGAAAGAGATTCTAAACCTAAACCAAAGGTTATACCCCCACAAGAAAGATTAAAGAAGAAGGTAGCTACCACTATTGGAGTAGATTTCGATAGTATGGTGGTTGATAAATGGATGGAAGGTGAATATGATAAGAAGAAAATTCAATTCCCTGTTTATAGTTTATTCCAAATGCACGGATTAAAAGGTGTTGCTGCAATCAATATGTTTAAAGGTATGATTGATAGTGAATACCAAGGTGTAAAAGAAGCTTATGAAAAAACGTGTGATCAAGCAGTAGAAGCATATTCCCACGTTAAGAAAGGTGATCAAAGAAAGATGATAGACCTTATGGATAAGATATATGAAGAGTTAGATAGAGTAAGAGAAGCTCAAAAAAGTTCAAGAATAAGAACTAAGAAACCTCGATCTAGATCCAAACAAGTAGAGAAATTAAACTTCTTACAAGAATTAGATGGATTAGAATCCATTAGCCCTTTATTAATTCCAGAATCTAATTACTTCTGGATGTATAATGTTAAGTCTAAAAAGCTTACAGAATTTGAAACATCTTCCGCCACCGGATTTGAAGTTAGAGGTTCCACTCTATATAACTGGGAAAAAGGCAGATGTGCTACACTGAGGAAACCAGATGAGATCATTCCTCAAATATTAAATAATGAAGTTAAACAAATTGACAAGGTCTGGAATAGTTTAACTACAAAAATAGGGAAACCTACAGGAAGAATAAACAAAGATACTATTCTTCTACGTAGAGAATTATGGAAGAGTTAAAACATAAGATTATGACTAAGAAAAGATTCACTGCAGCTGTTGAAGCATGTGTTTCTAAAAATAATATGAGCTACCTAGATGCTATGACTTACATCATCGAGCAACGAGGTATGGATTATATGAATGTGAAGAAACTATTGTCACCTGCGCTAAAAGAGAAGCTTACACAAGAGGCTACAGGCCTTAATCTAGTTAAAGTCAAAAAGAAAAATACATTACCAATTTAAAGGTTTACAAACAACTTAAAATGTGGTATAATACATTTATATTATGGAGAAAACTATATGGCAATGATTAACCTAGGAAGTTCAATGCGCTACGGGCCATCCGGCAAACGTAGAAAAACAAATGCTTGGACCACAAAGAAAAGAAAACCAACTATAACTGAAACTTTAAAACCATGCGTGCACGCAATCGAGCGTATAGAAGCTGCTAGAAAGCATAGAGAAAAATATCCTTCTTGGACAGGTAACGCTAATTATTCTGCACCAGAAGATCAATCTTATAAGAAAGAAGTTAGTAAAAATTATACAGTTTCTATAGCATATAATAAAGGTGCTTATCAAGTTATTCCTAATAAAGATATAAAAAGTATCGGAAGATGATGGATCCATTTGAGGTTTATAAGCTATACAATGCACTTAAGCTGCATTTTGAGCAAGATAGTTATGATGCTATTAAATATAACTTCAAGAGTAATGTCACTCCCCAATCATTCTTTAAAAGAAAAGACAAATACTTTTTTGCAAAGATAGGAAAGAACCAAAAAGATATACAGAACTTTTTCGTATTTAACTTTATAGAAGATATGAAATATGTTGGAGATATGATGGATATAGAAGGACAACAGAACTATACCAAGCATAAGAAGATACACGAATCTTTAACACGTGAGTATGAAAAAGATATAAATAACATAGATACATCGTTTGATGAACTGCTGGTGGTGAACAATATAAACACTCCACCCAAGATCATTGAACTATGGATGGAAGAAGAAATAACATTGGAGACAGTGGTAATTCTAAATTCCATCACGGACTTTGTTAGTCGGGAAGGACGCAAGATAACCGAAACTTTGTTTTGGCCAGATGTTTCCAAGAAGATAACAAAGTACCAACCTTTTGTAAACTTTGATAAAAGTAAATTCGTAGAATTAACCAAAAAGGGGTTTACAAATTAAAAGGTATGTGGTATAATATACCTATTATATTATGAGTAAAGTGGATAATACAGTAGATACAACGCAATACGGAGAAAAATATGTCGTTTGAAAACTTAAAGAGCTCGCGAGGCTCGTCTATTGACCAACTCGTAAAAGCAGCAGGAGCTGTTTCAGAAAAATCAGAAACAAAATCTTATATAGATGAACGTTTCTGGAAACCAACCCAAGACAAAGCAGGTAATGGCTACGCAGTAGTTAGATTCCTACCTGCAAAAGAAGGTGAAGATCTTCCTTGGGTAAGATACTGGGATCATGGATTTAAAGGTCCAAATGGTCTTTGGTATATCGAAAATAGCTTAACCACTATTAATCAACCTGATCCAGTTTCAGAGATGAATACTCAACTCTGGAATACAGGAAGAGAAGAGGATAAAGCTACCGCAAGGGAAAGAAAAAGACGTTTACATTATGTGTCAAACATCTTAGTAATATCTGACTCTGCTAACCCAGCAGCTGAAGGTAAAGTATTCCTTTACAGATTCGGTAAAAAAATCTTTGATAAAATCATGGATTCAATGCAACCACAATTTCAAGATGAGCAACCAGTAAATCCTTACGATTTCTGGGAAGGTGCTGATTTTAAAATTAAAATCAGAAAAGTGGATGGTTGGACAAACTATGATGCATCAGAATTCTCTCCAGTGAGTGCATTACATAATGGTGATGATACTCTATTAGAAGAGACTTATGGTAAAATCTATGGTCTATCAGAGTTCACAAATCCAAGTAACTTTAAATCTTATGATGAGCTTAAAGCTAAATTGAATAGAGTTCTTGGAGTTAGTGCAGGTATTAGCGCACCAGAACCAGTCGTAGCGGCTACAATGGCAGCGCCTGAAATAGAAACTGCACCCGTATCAGAACCTGAAAGTAATTCAGAAGAGGATGATACATTGAGTTATTTTGCTAAACTAGCAAATGATTCATAAAAAGTCTAGATATTTGGCCTGAATAAGGCCTACAAACTAGAAACTTTTAAGAGGAGGCTTCGGCCTCCTTTTTTTATGCGTGCTTAGAAAGTTGATTCTTATAGATATATTGAGTGCCTGAGAAAAGGGACCATACAAGATTTTATGTACCTGGTGCTCCACCGGTTAATTGAGCTTGGGTTCGATTTGGATTAGTTGGTATAACAGTAACATTGGATGTATTATTTACACGGTTATCAACACTAGAATTAGTTATACCAAAGAGTCTCATAACTTTCTCTCTCTGTTCTTCTACGGTCATATCATTTATATTTACGGCTGTTGTAGCAGGTATAAGACCTAAGGCTTCTTTTACTTTATTAATTTCTTCAACAGCTTTATCTACTCCTTTTATATTAACTAATCCTACAAAATCCATTGAGTTATTACCAAAAATTGCAGTGTCTTTTGTACTACCACCTTTTAAAGCTAATTCAAATGTTTTAGATGCGCGTAATAAATCCCTAGCCATCTTTTCAGTGTTTATATTAAAATCAACATCATCTATGTCAGAGAAATCATCTAATACGCCTTTAAAATTCTCCAAAGATTCGACACCATCATTAATATCTTCTGAGTTCCTAGCTAATATCATAGCTTGTTCTACTGGGCCTTTTTCACCTGAGACGAAGTCTAATACTGCTGCTGCACCAGCTCCTAATGAAGCTATAAATTTACCACCCCCAAATTTCATTAATGCTCCACTTAATGTTCCTAATAGCCTACTTAAAGCTTTTGCGTCTTCTTCTCCTTTTTCACCAACCATATCCGGAATAGTTAATAATGTTGCTACTTCAGATTTAATATCTTCAGCAAAATTCTTGCCAGCATATGCAGTAGTAATATCTGCCATTCCGGCTATACCTTTACCAGCTCCAAATGCTACTAAACCTAAACCTATTCCACCCATCACTGCAATAAATTTAGCTGTATCCCAACCCATGCCAGGTATCTTGGATATTGATAATAAGGTTATAACTTCAGCTTTAATATCTTCTGCAAAGTTATCCCCTTGGCTGAACATTGTGACTGCATCACCTACTCCTGAAGCTGCTTTACCAAATGCAAATGCAGCAAGACCTAGTCCTAAACCTATTAATGCTAATGTTAAAGCACCACCGTCTTTTAATGTATCTAATCCACCACCTGCTGCGTCTGGAATTGATAATAGGGTTAATACATTTTCTTTAATTCCTTCAGCCCAGTTAGTTTCACCAGTGAATAATTCTACACCTTTTTGCATTCCACTAGATACTGCGTTTGCTCCTTGGCCTAATGCGAATACTGTTAAACCTGCTCCTAATCCTATTAATGCAAGAGTAAGCGCTCCACTTTCTGCAAGCAGATCCAGTTTACCACCTGCTGCGTCTGGTATAGCAAGAAGAGCAATAACATTTTCTTTTATAGTATCGGTCCAATTTGTTCCTTCAGTGAATTTACTTACTCCAGCTGCTGCTGCTCCACCTACTGCAAATATTGCTAAACCTGCTCCTAATCCAGATAGTGCTAAGAATAAAACTCCACTATCACCGAACATTTCTAGATTACCACCTTCAAAATCTTCACCCATATTCAATAAGGTTTTGATATTATGTCTTACTTTTTCAGCATCTAGATCTGCCATAGTATCTGCAAGATATGCAAGTGAAGCTATGACTGCAGCTACACCGATACCAGCAGCTCCAACCCCGATTCCTATTCCGCTCATTACCCCACCAATTTTGTCCATCATTTCTCCGCCGCCCTTTGATTGGGCTTTAGCTAAAGCATCTGGTTGGTTTTGAAGTGAGGCTCGGATATCCATGAAGATGTCTTTCATCTCCATATCAGATTCGGCTTTTTGCATTGCTTCAGTAGAAGATTTTTGATCGTCATCTTCTGCTGCTGCTTTCTGTGCTTTGAGATCTATCCCAAAGCTTTTATTTAAGGCTATTGTATTGGCTAATGACTCTTTTTGAATGTTCTTCATTTCAAGTAGATGTCTACGAACATTAATCGTATCTCTACCTAAACTACCACCCGTGGCTTTACTTTGCTCTATTAATGTAGCTTTTATATCGGATAGTATTCCAGTTTGCGACCGCTCGCGCTGCTGTTCTTCTTCACCTTGATTAGCATTATTAGTTATGTCATCAGCCATATTTTATTTCCTAGTTAGGGTTATTATCACCGTGCTCTTTTGCAGCACTGTTAACATATAAACCAAACCAAGCTGCACCTGCACCTACTAAGATACTGATAAGCCCTGATTGTTCTAAAGTTGGTTCTGGTAATTCCATAAACCAAAATGTTGCATAATATAGTAAATACATGTATATGCCTAAAAACGCTCTTGGTATAATTCTCCAAGCATCTAGTGTTTTTGCAGCAAATATCCATTTTTGCCAAGGGTTCTTTTTGTCGTCATGAGTCAGTTCAAATATTTCTTGTTTCAATTCACCGATTTCGGTGACCATAGCCATAAACTTTTTAAGATCTATTTCAACTTCATTACGAGACATATCTCCCTGAAATTGATCTTCTCTAGCCATTATAAGCTCCTTTTATTATTCCTGATCTTTTCCATTTCTTCGAGATGTTCTTTAAGTAAAGACATGTATATCTCCCTCTCCCATGGCATCATATTATCCAATTCTGTCAAACTATATTGGTGATGTTGCATCAACACAAAATTCGTTTGATAGTGGTTCACTATGCTCTCATGTGAGAGGCCTATGTAAAAAAATTGGCTAATCCCCTTAACTTCTGGGTATTAGCATGTTTACAATGCATACATTCAAATACTAGATCATATTCTAATCTAGGGGTTTTCCTAAAGAAATCACTTATCTTTTGGAATTGATCAGTTGTTAAAGATTCAACAAAATCCTTAACTTCTTCTTTATTTTCTTCTTTAACATCGTGTACCTGATCATTATCAAATATAGTATCAACACAAGCTATGATTAAATCCATTAATCCTTCTACAGTATCTAAAGAATCTAACCCAACATCTCTCAATGTATTTGCTGTCGGATAATTCATTGTTACGCCAACACTATCTGTTAATTTAATAACTGAAGCGCTTTCGTCTAAATCCGTCATTGTTATATCTTTCGTACTAATAGTAACTGGTGTTTCACCTTCACACTCTGAACATTTTCCAACTAAGTTAATAGTTTCTCCTACTGAGATTCCACGTAGATCTAAAAATAATTTTTCTACATCAAATCCAGCAAGCTTATCCAGATTCACCCCATCAATACACGAGGTTATTAAGTTACGTATAGCCATTGTTATTTGTTTTGAATCTTCTGATTCTAACGCTAACAATAGCACCTTTTCTTCTTTGACCAAGTATGGTCTCATAGTAAGTTCCTCACCCGTCGACGGAATCGTCACCGGATATCGAGGCACATCAATTTTTGGTAAAGCCATAATTATATTTTCTCCATTTTTATGATAATAAATTTCCTAAAGCTCTTAGCCCACCGCCAAGAGTTGAGCTGAGTGCATCTTCTGCGACCCAGCGATCGTATGACCATTGGATAGCTATCTCTGCAGCATCACCCTGTTGATCATTATCGAGAGCATAACCACCAATAGAAGTAGGAAAAGCATTAATCAATCTTACTCCATATACTGGTTTGTCCTCTTTATTCAACTGTTGTATAGTCACATCAGTTGAAAAATCTTTTTTATAACCAATGTAATATTTATCAGTATCGAATATGGCTCTTTGCCAACTATCGAACATTGTCTTGATATACATATCGCTGGTTAATCTAAAAACTGTTGTTATTTCTTCATCTGTATGGTTATTAACCATCTTCATTGTATTAGTATGATTCTGATAATCCAATGTAGCTAATTGCCTACTAGGAATTGCTGCAGATTTGCAAAGTAAATTAATATCTCTTGGGTCATTAATTAAACTCTTAACAGAGAATGATCCACTTATAACTGATCCTAATAAATTACTAGGATTTAAATTTAATAAAGACATTTTTGGTGGGGTAAAGATTATATTAAATCTATTTGGATGTAAGGTTCCACCGTGACTTTTGATACTAGATTTTAATTTTTCTATGCTCATTTATTTTCCGTAAATTTGTTTTCTACTATATCTCCAAACAGTATCTCTTGAAACTTTCTTAAAGTTATCAACTGGTAAGAATACTGCGATTTCCCACTCTGTCATTGGTACTCTCATTATTTTAGACCTTACATGATCTGTTAGATAATGTTTAAAGCAAGGTTTAAATTCTCTATATTTTGCCGCTTTTTGTAATAAACTATATCTCAATCTCATCAATCGGGTCGAATCTGTTAATTTCTTTGGAGCTAAATTCATTAGTTCATCTAAGAATTCTGCTCTAATAACTGGTGAAAGATAATGTAGATTCAATCCATGGAATCCACCTGGTGCTGCCTGAACCATTACGGTCATAGGAAACATATCATAATATGGTAATGTTTTTTTATGTTTTGGATCATAAACATACATAACCATATCACCAATTAATGGCTTAGTTCTTTTATCTAATATAGGATCTTTTAATAAATCTGTTCTGCTTACTGTTCCTAATTCTTTCACAGCCTTACGGAACCAATTCCTAGCCTTATCAGTTCTGGGAACTATATTCGCTCTATAAGCGTTTGCCTGTAATGTATCAAATAAAGATGCCATATATCTATTTATGTGCCAGACTTAATTAGTTTGATACCTAAATTCTTTAAAGTTTCCTCTGTCCAAATTTGGAATTTCCAACCTTTATGCTCAGCAAATTTGTTAGCTGATTCCCATTTATCTTGGTTTTTAACATAGGTTAATACTTCATTTATGTATCTTTTTGTCTTTCTTTTCGGTTCTTTTGGTGGTATTGTTTGTTTTTTTGGTTTAATTTCAATCAAAAATATTTCACCATCAGTCATTTCTACAAATAAATCTACAAAATATCTGTGCATTTTCTTGTCATGTCGGTAAACATAAGGTATAACAACCTCTTCAGAATTCCATGCTTTCACATTTGGATTGCTTTCGCACCATCTAAAGCACTGTCTTTCCCAAAGTGATCTATATACCACATTGGTATAATCCCCAATATACTTTTCGGGTTTGGTAATTTTAAATCTGCCTTTGTAACTCATATAAATACTCTTATAATATTATTTTAATATAACTCTATTTATAACGGAAAAAAAGATGGCAGAAGAAGAAAATCAGGCTCAGGAAACTCCGGCACCGAAAAAGCCGGTGCTAACATATCCGTTGGACCTCAGAGAACATCCAGAAAGAGAAGTAGTTCGATTTACAATAAAAGATAGAACAGAATTAGAAGAAAAAAAATCCATATACATGTATACCCCACCAGGTATATCAGTACCTGATGGAGCTTCTTATAGTACTATGGACTTAGGAATGTTAGGAGCTGCAGCCGATAAGTTTGAACAAAATAAACAAGACGGTCAAGGTAATATGGAAGCTCTAGGAAATATTGCTACACAAGCAGATATTGTTGCTGCACTGCAATCAAAAGCTGGAAATATGGGTGGTGGAATTGGTGGTGCATTAGGTAAAGCATCATTTAAACAAGGTGTTGCAGCAAATCCATATACTGTTACAAATTTTCAAGGTGTGACACAAAGAAATTTTACTTTTCAATTTAAACTAGTTGCTCAATCAGAAACAGAAGCTCTAGAAATTAAAGCAATAGAAAATACTTTTAGGAAATTCTTATATCCTAAGTTAGCTAAATCCCCAATCTTATTTAAATATCCACCTTATTGGCAAATTGAATTTTTAAAAGGGGATAAACCAAATACACATTTACCATTTATTAATTTATCTTTCTTACAGAGTATGTCAGCAACATATAATACTTCAACAAATGCTTTCCATCCAGATGGTGCACCAATTGAAGTAGATATATCTTTAACATACGTAGAAGCTAAAAATCTTACAAGAGAAGATCTTTATAAAGATGTTGATAGTTATCAAGATGCTGAATACCATTATGATTATAATAAGAGCGGTATAAAAGGAGCTCCAGATAATATGGAACTAGCTGAAACCGTAACCGACGGTGGTGGAGGAACAACATAATGGCATACTTTAATAAGTTTCCAAAAGCAGCATACGATTTTAATCGCGAAGGTGTTGTTAATAACATTGTAGATATTTTTAGACAGGTAAGACCTTTACAAAATTTTGTAGATGATTTTTCTTCATATCGATATTATGAAATTCAAGATGGGGAAAGACCAGATATAGTATCTAAAAGGTTATATGATAATGCGGATTACTATTGGACATTTTTTATTGTTAACGATTTCTTACACGATGGATTAAGTTCTTGGCCGATGACTCAAAGAGATCTAGATGAATATATTAAAAAAGAATATGCTGGTTATGCTTTAGAAACAAGACCAAACATAAAAAGAGATACCGATGGTGGTATAGAAGAGTTTGAAAATTCTTTAGCAGGTACAGTAGCTGGACAAAATCAAGGTGGTTTCACACCAGGAACAACAGTAACATTAACCAGAGGTGGTGTTACTACTGCAACAGGAAAAATCAGAAGAAAAGATCTTTATTTAAATCAATTAATAATACAAGATGTTACTGGTACTCCAGTATCAAATGGAACAGGTAATATTGTAGAAAACTGTTCAGGGTTTCATACAGATCCAGTAACAAAAGCACCAATTGCAGTTGATGTTAAAATATGGAAAGCTTGGAAATACGATGAAGCACCACATCATTATTATATTAGTGGTGATGGAAAAGATGAATCAACAACAGATCCTTTTGGAAATAAAATATATGGAATAGAAGCTGATGTATCTTCTGCAAACTTCTTTTCAGTAACGGATGATGCAGCTAAAAATTTAATCCTTCAGGAAGGATCAGTGGCAGCACCTTTATATACTTCTAATAGAAAATATCTTAACAATTTAAATCAAGAAAAGAGTAGAATAAGAATAATCGATCCAACATTTATGCCTCTATTCATAGAAAAATTTGAACAACTAATTAAACAATAATTATGTCTAATCTTGGGAACACAGGACAAAGTACTAATCTAGGAAGAGATGGAAAGATCACTTCTCCAATGTCCTATCGGATAGAATATTGTAAATTATACCCAAACCCAAAAGCTAATCCATTAGAAAAAGATGCAATGGAAATAAATGAGATTCTAAAACAAGTAGTGATAGAAGAATCTATGGATATGCAATCAATCCTTGTTAGCTTAAAGATTGGTGATGCAACAAACACATTAGAATTTCTAAGAATAACTGGTAATGAAAAAATAGAATTATTGATTAGTCAGGATATATTAGATAGAGAAAAGAAAGAAATAAAATTAGAACTTTATATTTCTGATATAATTTCTTATACTAAACCAGCTATAGCTCAACAAACGTATGAAATACAATGTGTGGGTAAACATGCTTATATGAATCAATTAACAATGATAAGCGAACCATTCGATAATTCTATAGGAAAAACTATACAAAATATTTGTCAATCACATTTAGATGTAGAAGATGTCACAATTGATTCACAGGGTGGAAGAGTAAAAGGTATAATCCCAAACTTAAGACCGATAGCTGCTTGTAATTGGCTAGCAAGAAATGCTTTAGAGAATGGTCAACCACATTATTTTTTCGATTCAATTAAAAATGGATTAAGATTTTGTTCTTATGAAGAATTAATAAAAGAAGATCCAGTAATAAAATTAAACAACCAACCATTTTTTGAAGGTATACAAAAAGACCAAGCAGATAATTATGATGTAGAATTAAATAAGGTACAAAAGGTTTCTTCTGATCTTAATCTTTCTAAATTTAACGATGCGGCCGCAGGCGCGTATGCATCTACATTAACATCAATTGATATAGCAAAAAAGAAAGTAGAAGTTAAAAAATCTGAAGATACTGAATTGTTAATGTTAAATAAGAATAAATCTTGGCCTGAAGAAGATAGTAAGTTTGGTGATAAATTATCTAAGAAGAATTCATCAAAGAAATTTTTTACAAATCAAAATTCTCTTGCATATAATAATCAATTAAACTATCACGGGCATGAAGTAGATAATTTACAGAAAGCTATTATGCAAATATCAAATCAAAACTTTATTACACATACATTGGAAGTTGCCGGCAACCCAGATTTATTTCCTGGAGCAATTGTAGAATTAGATTTTTGGAAAAGTGGTGCACCAGAACTTTTAGAAGGTGCCGAAAAAGAAGAAGATGAATTAATGAGTGGGAAATATATTCTACACAGAGCAGTTCATATTTTTAAAAAAGATTATACCGTAACCATAGAATTAAAAAAAGATTCTAGTAAGTTTAGTTATGATGAGAAAGGAACAATATAATGAGAAAAGATGATTTTATAGGACAACAATTTTATTGGTTCACAGGTGAAGTAAAAGAAATTGCCGATCATAATAGAGTAAAAGTATTATGCCACGGGTATTATCCACAAGATATAGAAAAAAAAGATTTACCATGGGCAACAGTTATGATGCCAACAACAGTAGCAGGAACATCTACTAGTTCAGCAAATCACCACTTAGAAGAAGGTTCTTGGGTGGTTGGATTCTTTAGAGATGGTATGTCCGCACAAGATCCTATTGTTATTGGTTCTGTTGCTGGAGAAGATATACCTTCTGGCTCTTCTAAAACAAATAAAGTTTATAATTCCCAAGCAGGACATAAAATAGAATTAGAAAATAAAGAAGGTGATGAAACAATAAGAGTTACACACGCAAAAGGCGCAGTGATTACCATTGATAAAGATAATAACCTTTCAATAGCTAATTCAGGAACAACAAATCTAACTTCAGCTGGAGCTATTACAATAACATCAGCAGTTAAAACAACTATAGTATAATGTCATTACCTAGTTTAGAAGTACCTCCAATGGAATGTCCGGCAACATTATTGCCAACCCCAGCTAATTTATCTAATATGTTTGGTGGTCTTGCAGCTTTTCCAGGTAAATTAACTGCATTAGCAAAAACTACTGCAACTTCAGAAGCAGAAGCATATTTAAAACAAGCTGAGGATCTTCAAAAAACATTAGATAGTATACGATCAGCATTTTCTCCTTATGATCCTAAATGGGAAAAATTAAGTATCCCAGAAAAAGAATGGGAGATAATGATACAAAGATTAATTGAAGAATATCCAACATATATCCAAGCTAAGATAATGAGTTTGATTAGTTCTTTTGTTAGTTTTAATATGCCATTAATGGGTTTATCCATTGATGTAGTTAAGTTAGCAACTGATAGAGAATATTTAACTACATTATTAGATGGTATAAAAGGTGATGAGATTGATAAACTATATGCATTGGTTCCATCAGAATACAAATATTTTCAAGGTGATTATGGATTAGAAGCTGCAGAGTTAAAGAAAAAACAAATAATAGATTATATTAATAATGAATCTGCTAAATTTATGAATGGCCAACTCTTCACTGGATTCGGTGGATTGATAGGGGCATTTAATGAAATCTGGAGTGCTTTAGGATTACCAGCATTACCGGTACCTTTAAGCTTAGATGTAAAAGGAATGATTGATGCAGCTATAGCAAATGCTAAAACAGATGCAGAAAAAATAGCAGCTTTAAAGAATATATCTATTGCAGGATTTAAAGTAGAAGGATTATTAGGTGGAGAATTTACAGATAATTTTGATTCTATGGAATTTAAAATAGCAAGGATAAGTGCAAAGCTAAAAGAATTTGCTGAAGGGTATCAGTTATTTTTAATAAGAGAATGGATGGGTAAAGTTACATCTTTCTTTGATGCAATAGGATTAGGTACTTTAACCCAATATGCTACATTAAATTTTTGTACATTTATGGGATTAATAGGTATACCTTCATCAATAGATTTAAGTGGGTTTAGTAATATAACAACAAAACCAAATGAAATTAAAAAACTTGAGGAAACTCTTGCTGAAACTAGTAGTTAAGTAGTATAAATAGATATATGGCATATGCATCAGACAAAACAGCAGAAACAGTTCAAATCACAACGGTAGCGAGAAAGAAATCTTGGGCCGATTTAGATTTATCTTTAGTACCACACGGTATTACTAAAGATATAATGCCACTTAAAGATGATAGAGCTATTAAGAATGCAGTTAGAAATTTAATACTAACTAATTTTTATGAAAGGCCTTTTCAACATAATAAAGGTGCTAACCTAAGAGGATTATTATTTGAACCTGCTGATTACGTTACCAAGATAGAATTAAAAGATGGTATAAAAGAAGTTTTAGCTTTTCATGAACCAAGAATCGGTTTAATAGATGTTAAAGTCCAAGATCAAGCAGAAACAAATTCATATAAAATCATTGTACATTTTATGATAAAAGAAATTAAAGCTGACGAAACAGTTAGCGTAACATTAAAAAGGTTAAGATAATGGCTACAAATTTAAATATCACAGACTTAGATTTTGACGATATAAAAGATAATCTAAAAAATTATCTTAAACAACAAACAATATTTAACGATTACGACTTTGACGGTTCAGGTATGAATGTATTACTAGATGTTCTAGCATATAATACACACTACAATGCCATGGCCGCTCATTTATCATTAAATGAAGCTTTCCTTGATTCTGCTCAGATAAGAGGAAACGCTGTCTCGAGAGCTCGGATGCTTGGATACGTTCCTACTTCCGAGCTAGCGCCTAGAGCTAAAGTTAATATAGTTTTAGATGTTGCAACCGAAGCAGCTGGTGGATCAGATATTCCTACTACAATTACTATACCAAGAGGAGCTAAATTTCAAACTTCTTTACAAGGTATAACATATAGATTTGTTACTCTAGATTCCCATACAGCAACAGTAAACAATAATAAATTTACATATACAGATGTAGAGATAGCTGAAGGCACATATAACTCAATTAAATATAGAGTTGATAACGATATTCAAATACAAAAACATCAGATACCACATAAGAATGTAGATACTACTTCCATGCGCGTACGAGTGCAGGCGAACGAAGAATCAACTTCTTATGATCTTTATAGTAAATTCGAATCACTATTAAATGTAGATTCTACTTCAAAAATATATCACGTACAAGAAAATTCAAATGGATTCTATGAAGTATATTTTGGTGATACAGTTATCGGTAAGAAACCAGCGTACAATAATATAGTTACCTTAGACTATGTTTATTCACACGGTAAGGACGCTAACGGCGCTTCTACGTTCACAATGAGTGATAGTATAGGTGGATTTAATAATATTACTATAACAACAGCGAGTAATGCTTCAGGTGGTGCAGAGCAAGAAACATTAGAATCAGTAAGATATAATGCTCCAATAGCATTCACTGCACAAAATAGAGCAGTTACAGCAGAAGATTATAGATCAATAATCAAAAAGAACTTTACGAATATAGGTTCTATTAATACTTGGGGTGGAGAAGATCAAGCAATTCCTGATTATGGAAGAATATATATTTGTATTAAACCAAACACAGCATCAGTATTAACTGAAGCAGAAAAAACTTCTATTACTAATTCAATATTAAAAGGAAAAAATGTAGTTAGTATCACTCCTTATGTTGTAGATCCTAATTATTCTTTCTTAGAATTAGATGTTATATTTAAATATAATCCAAACTTAACAGATAGAACTGCAACCGATTTAAAAACTTTAGTTACAGATACAATCGTAGATTATTCAGTAAATGAATTAAATAGCTTTGATGGATTATTCAGGCATTCACAATTATTAAAAACTATTGATTCATCTGATCCATCTATTTTAAGTTCAACAGTAAGACCTTATCTATTCCAAAACTATACTCCAACAGCTAATGTTTTAAATAATAACACTTTAACTTTCCCAGGAGTAATATATACTCCAAGTGGAGCTAGTGAATCTTGTATAGAATCTACAGGATGGGAAGATGGAAATGGAGTAACAAATTATTTTAACGATAAAGTAATCGAGGGTTCTACAGATAGACAAGTATTTGCTTATAAATTAGTTGGGGATGTTAAGGTAACTACAATTGATAATTGTGGAACAGTCACTCCATCAGCTGGAACAGTTATATTAAATAACTTTACACCTGCAAATAATACTGCTATTCGAATAACAGTTCTACCAAATTCATTAGATATAGCTCCAAAGAGAGATCAGATTCTTTCAATTGATGCTACAAGATTAACAGTCACAGCAGAAAAAGATACAATTGCAACAGCAGGTTCTTCTGGTTCTATAGATTATACAACAGCTTCAAGGTTTAGATCGTAATGTCAAAATATGGTTCTGATGCAACTAACCCGAATTATATAGAGTCGGTTGCTTCTCTTAAGAGAAAAACAAAAGAAGATATTAGAATTGATTCTTTAATACCTAGTGATATATTATATAATGCTGATAGAGGTGATAAGCCTGATATAAAAGATTTATTAGAAAAGTATTATGAATTCATGAATATGGAAGAATTCATTTATACTGATACTAAAACTTTTACAGATATAGTTGCTTCATCAGGATCATATGCAGGAAAAGGTAAAGCAGTTTTTAGGATCATTGATCCACATAATGATAATAATGAATTTTTTCAAAGTAATGCTACTCATACATTAACAGTTGATGGAACTGTTATTAGTATAATTGGAAATAGTACTCCAATTATTTCAAATGGGAATGATCTTCCAGGAAGTTTAAAAAATACATCAGTTGAAACAGGTAAAACTATATCATTTGATGATATAGATGCATCTCATTTAACTAAAGTAGCTACTTTATCAACCACAATTACTAATTGGGTTGGTCCTGGTCCAAGTTATATTCTAAATGCTATAGAAGAAGCTATGAATATAGATGAGAACACAACTGATTATTTAGAAATGATGCAGAAAGAAATCGCAGCTGTTATACCTCGTGATTTATCTTCAGTTGAAAAAAGAACTCTATATAAAAATATCACAGAGCTCTATAAACTAAAAGGATCACAAGATTCAGTTGAAATATTTTTTAGATTATTATTTAATGAAAACGTTGAAGTGGATTATCCATGGGACGTTACATTAATACCTTCTTCAGGTGATTGGGATGGAGCACAGAATAGATATCTAGATCATAAAGGATTTTTATCAGATAAAATTAAATTACAAGATTCAAAATATTATCAGAAATTTTCTTATAATGTTAAGACAGGTAGAAATTTAAGTGATTGGGAATTAGCTTTTGAAAGATTAATTCACCCAGCTGGATTTATATTCTTTGGAGAAGTATTATTATTAACACAATTAACTCGTGCAGTATTAGGAGATGGACAAAGAGTATCAGTAACAGTTCCTGGTGGTGGATTAGTTCAAGATCCAGATAATCCTGGATTACAATATAGATATTTAAATGTTTACCCAAGATCAAATAGAAAAACTCTTAGCTCTATGCCAGGATTACAACCTGGGGTTATTGGTGCTGAAGACATTCCATTACTTGTAGAAGCTTTTGCATCTACATTCTTACCTAACTTTTTAGCTAAGATTGATAGATCAGCAAACTTTTCTACAGATATAAGTGGTGGTCAAATATCAGCTATAAATATAGTAGATGGTGGATTTGGATATAATTCAGCTCCAACATTAACGATTACTGGAGATGATGGTTCAAATGCTACAGCAACATGTACTATTGATACTAATGGTGTAGTTAATGCAGTATCAATTACAGCTGCTGGATCAGGATATACAACTGCTCATACAGCAGCAGCTGCTAATCCAGATGCTGGTAAAGTTAAAACAATATTGTTAAGTAATCTGGCAGATAAAATATATACATCTGCTCCTACTTTAACATTTGCAGAACCAACATCAGTTGATGCAGATGGTAATCCTTTAGGAACTAATGTAACAGCAACGGCTACAGTACAATTAGATTCAGAGGGAGAAGTTTCTGGGGTAACTATAAACGAAGATGGATTCGGTTATATTAAAGACCCAGTAATAAGAGTTGCCTCACCTACAGAAAGTGAAGGAAGAGGTAAAGATGTAGCAGAGATAGCGATCATTATGCTTAATCACGTGGCTAATGTTCAAGCTGGATCTTATGCATCTGGATTTAAAACTTTGAATGATAATAAATATTTTGAAAGAAAGAATAATTATTATAGTACAAAGAAATTTAGAGATAACTATCCAATAAGCTTCTTTAGTGATAAAACCATTGGAACTAGTTATGAAAGTGATATAAATAGATATAACGTGAAAATAAATATTAATCAGGGATAAAAAATGACAGCAATAGTAAGTACACCTTTCAGAGTGGTTAATGCAGAAAACTTTAAGGAAGATATTGCCGGATCCTCAGTATATGTGGGTATTGGTAAATCGGACGTTTGGTCCACAACAACTTCTAACTTAGTGGACGCATCAGTACCATTCACACCACAAGATCGAATAGACGATCTTCATGAAGCATACCAAAATATGATTGGTATGAAAAAAATAGCATCGAGTGATGTTTCACACATTGTACCAAGGCACACTTGGTCAACAGGAACAGTATATGTAGCTTGGGATTCAGATGATTCTGCAATATATGACAAATCGTTTTATATAATCACTTCTGAATTTAAAGTTTACAAATGCATATCCTCACCAGGAACAGCATCAACTATAGAACCTACACATATTAATACAGATCCAACAGCGGAATCTGATAATTATATTTGGAAATATATGTATACAATTACAGTTACGGATTCTGAAAAATTCTTAACTACTTCATATATGCCAGTAGTTACACAGTTTGATCCAGTTACAGCAACAGTTAATGGTGCAGTTTCAAGTTCAGTAAATGTTACATTAGATGCAGGACAAAACAACGAATTTATAAAGATTGGTCAATTAGTTACAGGTTCTGGTATATCAGGATCAGTTACAGTTGCTACCAAACCTTCAGCAACAAGTATTACATTAAGTTCAGCTCAATCTATTTCAGATGGAGTAACATTAACATTCGGGAGATTAGCAAGTACAGATGTTAATTTTGCTAACCAAACAGCACAGATAAATTCTGAAGCTTCAAGTACAGCAGCAGGTATAGAAAGATTAGAAGTTACAGCAGGTGGATCAAACTATGATGCCGCAGACGTATTCACAGTTACAATTACTGGTGATGGTACAGGTGCAACGGTAGTTGATGCAGGCGTAACCGTTTCTTCCGGAGCTATTACAGCTATAGCATTAAATGCTAAAGGAACAGATTATACAGTAGCTGATGTAACTATTACACATAATAATGCTTCAGGCGGGACGGCGGGCTCAGGCGCGAGCGCGAGAGCAGTTATTGCTCCACCAAATGGACACGGAACAGATCCAGTAAGTGAATTAGGAGCTTTTTATGTAGCTGTTAATACACAATTATCAGGTTCAGAATCTGGTGATTTAACAGTTGGAAACGATTTTAGACAAGTAACATTAATTAAAGAACCAAAAGCTTTTGGAAGTAATGCAACACTTACAGCATCTACTGCTAGAGTTAGAAAATCATTAGTATTAGCATCAGGTGCATCTCTTTCAGGATTTGCAGTTGATCAAGTTATTCAAGGTTCAAGTTCGTCGGCTAAGGCTTATTTAGCAGAGATAGATACTACTAACAAAGTATTATATTATTATCAGAATTCAAAAACAGGTTATATTCCTTTTGTTTCAGGAGATACTATTACAGGAACATTACCAAGTGGAGGTACAGCAGTTTTAAATACAACTTCAGGAACTACTTGGTATGGACAAGCAACAAACGGCTATGGTCCAGAGGTAGCTATGAATACAGGACAAATTTTATTCCTAGAAAACAGAGCTGCTATTAATAGATCATCTTCACAGATTGAGGATATTAAACTGATTATTGAATTCTAAAGATTAGAAGAGAAAAAATATGGCAATTACTAGAGTTAAGAATTATAACGTAGCACCTTATTATGATGATTTTGATGAGTCTAAAAATTATCATAGAGTATTATTTAGACCAGGATTTGCTGTACAAGCAAGAGAATTAACTCAGCTACAAACCGCTCTCCAATCACAAGTTGATAAATTAGGACAATATAATTTCAATGATGGTTCACGTGTAGTTGGTGGTAAAGTTAGTATTAATACAGAATACGATTTTATTAAATTAACATCAACAAGTTCAGTTGCAGCATTCGTCGGAACAACTATTACAGGTGGAACAAATGGTGTAACAGCTGACGTATTAGAAGCTATTGCAGCTAGTGGTTCAGATCCAGATACACTTTATATTAAATATAATAATGCTGGTACAAACAATGCTACATCTTTATTTGTTAACGGTGAATCAATTACTAATGGTTCCAAAACAGCAACTCTAGCATCCTCCTCAGCGACAGGAAAAGGATCAAGAGTAAGTATTGAAGAAGGTGTATATTTTATATCTGGTACTATGGCTTATGTATCATCTCAATCATTAATACTTGACAAATATACAAATACTCCTAACTATATTATAGGATTATCGGTCACTGAATCATTAGTAGAAAGTGGAACTGATTCAACTCTTGTAGATAATGCTACTGGAACTCCAAACTTTGCAGCTCCAGGTGCACACAGATATTCAATAGCAACAGCTTTAATCAAAGAAAGTTTAACTGCACCAAATACTACACATAGTAATTATATTTTGCTAATGAAAGTAAAAGCTGGTATAATACAAGTTAAGACTGAAGACAAAACAGCTAATACAGAATTAACATCTAGATTAGCTAGAAGAACACACGAAGAATCAGGTAATTATTCCGTAACTCCATATACATTAGATATAAGAGAACATCTAGATGATGAAGCAGGTAATGGTGGTTATTTAACAGCAGCTAGTGGTGGATCAGCTACTAAACTAGCAATTGGTGTTGAACCATCTACAGCTTATGTTCAAGGTTTCAGAGTAGAAAACCTAGCAACTAAATATGTTACAGTAGATAAACCAAGAGATCACGTAAATGAAAATGAAAATTCAGTTTTCTTACCAGTTGGTAACTTTGTAAATCTAACTCTTTCAACAGTTAGAGGTATGCCAGATGTTAATTCATATACAACAATCGAATTAAGAAATAGTTCTAGTACAAAAATAGGTGAAGCAAGAGTAAGAGGTTTCGAAGTAGCTACTGCTTCAATTTGGCGTTTATTCCTATTTGATATTGTTATGAATTCAGGTCAAACATTCTCAAACGTTGCTAAAGTATTCCAAACACAATCAAATCAGGATTTCCAAGCAGATTTAAATACTGCAGGAACAAGATTTGATACAGGTAATAATGGAATGGTATTTAAATTACCATATGATGGTGTTAAAACTTTATTAGGTTCATCCCCAGCAGATCCATTAGAATATAACGTAAGAAAAGAAGTAGAAGGAACAGTATCAGGATCTGGTGCAACAGCAACCGTATCATTTACTAACTTAGGTGGAAACCTACAATCTAATTCAGATATTATAATTGCAACAGCAGGAAATGCAGCAGAAGTAGTTCCACCAGCATGTGTTAGTGGAGTAGGTTCAACTACTTTAACATTAACAAACGCAGGAAGTGCATTAACTGGATTTGCTTCTGGAACACCACACGTAAAAGTTATATGTACAGTTCAAAAGAATGCTTCAGGTGGACAGAAAGCTAAAACACTTACAACAGTATCAGCTACTGGTTTCACGTATGCATCAGCTACAGGATATATTCCACTAGATAAATCAGACATCTATTCAATAGATACAGTCACAGTTGGTGGGGTAGATGCTAAAGATAAATTTACTTTAGATGATGGTCAAAGAGATAACTTCTATGATGAAGGAAGATTAACACCAATTGGTGGATGGTTAGCAAATGGTACAGTAGTTACAATCTCATTTAAATATTGGTTACATTCAGGAGCTGGAGATTATTTCTCAGTAGATTCTTATGGTGGTTCTAATTATGAAAAGATTGGAACATTCGATGGTATGCAAGGTAAAGTAGAATTAAGAGATTGTTTGGACTTTAGACCAACAAAAGCTTCTTCTGGTTCTATTACAACTGGCCAAGAATTTACAACTGGTACTGGATTCTCAAACTCGCAGGCTGTTAAACCTGGATCAGTAGCTCAAGCAGATGTTGATCACTATGTAGGAAGAATTGATAAACTTTATATTGACAGAGAAGGAAACTTTAAAACAGTTACGGGTGTAGCATCTAATTACCCACAATCCCCGGATGATATAGATGATTCAATGACAATCTTTGAATTGCATTATCAACCGTATGTATTTGATACTGGTGATTGTATACCTGTTAAGATAGATTCAAAACGCTATACTATGCGTGATATTGGATCTATTGATACAAGAGTTAAGAACCTAGAGTATTATACCTCACTATCACTCTTAGAAAAAGATGCAACCTCAGTACAAATTCAAGATGGTTCAAGTAACGATAGGTTAAAAAATGGTATTATAGTTGATGGATTCTACGGTCATAATATAGGTAATGTAAGACATCCAGATTATCATAACTCAGTTGATAAAACTCCTGGTGTTCTAAGGCCAAAATACTATTCAGATAATACAAATCTTATAAAAGGTGCAGTTAGTAACGTAACACAAACTGGATCATTACTCCATTTACCATTTACAGAAGCAATATATGCTGAACAACCTTATGCTACAATGCAAGAGTTTGTTAACCCATATAATGTATTCACATGGGGTGGAACATTAGATCTTTCCCCAGAATCGGATGAATGGAAAGATACAGACACAAGACCAGATGTTGTGATTGATGATGAAGGTGTTTATGATCAATTAGTTTCAATGGCAGAACAAAATGGTATCTTAGGAACAGTTTGGAATGAATGGGAAACAAACTGGACAGGTGTAGAGGTTACAGAAAGTACACAAAGAAATAATATCGAAGGTGGTGAAGGTGGAAGATGGAGAAGAAGGAGAGGAACATCCTCAACAACTACTGTAGCTACAACTACTACTTCAAATCAAGCTAGATCAGGATTAAGAACAACAGTCGTACCTGATACACAATTAAAAGAATTAGGTTCAAGAGTGGTAGAAACAAACTTTGTACCATTTATGAGATCAAGAGAAATATTCTTTAAAGCAGAAATGATGAAACCTAATACAAAGGTATATGCTTTCTTTAATGGAGCTAATGTAACAAATTATTGTTCAGAAACAGGTGGATTTAAAGTCTTTGCAAATGAAACAGGTGTAGTTGGATATAAAGGTGCTACATCCCATGCAAACAATACTGATTTAATTACAGATGCCACAGGTAAAGTAGAAGGTTCATTTAGAATACCACATAATTCTACACTTAAATTTAAAACAGGTACAAGAGAATTTAGATTAACAGATTCTAATGTAAATGATAAAGATAATGAAACAACTTTTTCAGAAGCATTATATCACGCTCAAGGTTTACTGGAAGTAAAAGAAAATGTTATAATGTCAACTAAGGTACCTAGATTCGTATCAACAGAATTAACTGATGATAGAGTTATTCAAGATGTTGCTATAACAAGATTTACAGATCCAGTTGAATGGGTTGATCCACTAGCACAAACATTTATTGTTGATACTGCAGGTGGGGTATTCATGTCATCTTGTGAGATTTATATAGCAGCAAAGGATGCAAATCTACCAATAAGACTTTCTATACGTTCAGTTGAAAATGGAACACCAACACAACAAATAGTTCCTGGATCAGACATTAAAGTATATCCAGGTTCAATTACTACATCAACTGACGGTTCAGTTGCAACTAAATTCACATTTGATCACCCAGTTTATTTAGGTCAAGATCAAGAATATGCAATTGTATTAATATCAATGTCCGATGATTATAAAGTATTCATCGCAGAAACAGGTGGATTTGATTTAGCAAATACATCAAACAGAGTTACAAAACAACCATATAATGGTGTATTCTTTACTTCTGCTAATGCTTCTACATGGACTCCAGAACAAACAAAAGATCTTAAGTTTAAACTTAATAAGTGTAACTTTACTCAAACCACTGGTACCGTAGTATTAAATAATGATGCTATACCACCAAAAGCATTAGGAACAAATCCAATAAGATATGTTGCTAACTCTGGTTCAGATACTATTATAAGAATAACACATAGAAACCATGGTATGTTTAATAATAGTTCAGTTACATTAGCTGGATTTAGTGCAGAGAATGGTATAGCAGCAGCTAAGATTAATGCAAATCATACTATTACAAATGTAGAACACGATAGTTATTCAATTCTTGTTACAGGTGATAATGCAACAACAGTTGCAATCGATGGTGGTGGTTCTAATATGACAGCCACAGAGAATAAGGTTTATAATGTTGTAGTTCCACAGGTTCAAACATTAGAAGTACCAGGGACAGGTATGTCATTTAGCTTAGCTGGATATACAGCTCAATCACAAGATGGTGCTGAATCAGCATATGCTTCCTCAACTATCGGACAGATATTACCTAATTCAAATAATACACTTACATCACCACATGTGATTGCATCAGCAAGAAATGAATCAGCACAAAGTATAACTGCTAATCAATCATTTGCACTTACAGCTACATTAAATGGAACATCAAATCTAAGTCCAATTATCGATTTAAATAGATGTTCAGTAACAACTGTTGCTAATAGAACAAATGATGCAGGAGCTAATTCAGGTGGATCAGCTTATAATAATACTGGATATGGAAGAAATTACGTAGCAGAAACAGAAGCATTTGGTGGATCAGAATTAAATTCATATATAACAAAGAGAATTGATCTTAATAACGAATCATCAAATATCGATGTTTATATAAGTTGTAATAAACCTAAGAATGCTAGTATTGATCTTTATTATAAAACATTACCAGCTGGTTCTGATTTAAACTTTGATGACCAAGGTTGGACATTGGATGCACCAGAAACTGCAATACCAGATAACGATGGTGGGGTATATAATGAAGCACATTATTCAATAACTCCAGAGAAGTTTGGATCATTTGCAATTAAAGTAGTATTGAGAACAACTAACAGCTCATATGTTCCTTCGATTAAGGACTTTAGAGCAATAGCGAGTATATAATGCCAAGAAAAAAGAAGATAGAAGAACCAGAAATAGTACCAGTAGAAAATAATCCTGACTTAGTTCGTGATTTATCTACCAATGCTATTATAAATACTAATAACTACGCATTTGAAAACAGATTAAAGCAAATAGAAAAATCTGAATTAGATGCAAAACAGTCTGAGGATATAGTACAACTGAAGAAGGACGTGGAAGATATTAAGAAACTTTTAGAAAAGATAGCGAGTAAATAATGCCAGCAAATAACGAAACTAGAATTATAAAGACCAACACATTTGAAGATTGGAGACAAAAGGATAACGAGATCTCATTTGAACTTGGTGATGTTGATCAGCTAGATTCTCGTATACTAGATAAAAATCATAGTTGGACAGCATCAGCCGATCAATCTATATTTCAAGATGTAGCACACAGATTTGAAATAGCACCAGAACAAGTTACAGATATAAATGTTATAATCTTTACGGGATTATCTTCTATACCAAGTAACTTTGTAGCTGGAAATACAGTAACACAATCAGGTGGATTTTCCGGTAAGATTTTATGGATTAATAAAAATAAAGTTGCACTTGAATTAACATCCGGAACATTTAATGCAGGACAAAACTTAGCTCAAGGTGGACAAAATATTCCACATGCTAATATAGTAAGACAAATAGTAGAATCGGTTAAAGTTGGATATGCTAGAGTAAAGGTCGAAGGGACAGAAATTACTCAAAGCCAAATTCAAGCTGGATGGCATGCAGCTAGTTATAATTTAAAGATTACACTAACAGGTACACCAACAATACCATCTACATTTACAGAAGGTGCAACACTTTATCAAGGAAGTGTTGGATCAGAATCATTTACTGGTACATTACTATATGCTGATTCATCGTATTTATATTTTAAAACCCATACTGGAACATTTAATACCAGTATTATGGTTAAACAATCAGAAACAGCTGGTGATAGAATCACAGCTGGTGGATTAAATGCAGCAACTGCAGCAGATACATCATTCTTACAATTAATTGAATTACATACACAATCAAGTGCTGATGATGTAGTATTACTTATTGCAAATTCAGCCGTATTAGCTATTAATGAAGTACAAGATGATATTGGTGATATTACTTCATTAGGAACAACTAATAAAGCAGATCTAGTTACAGCTATTAACGAATTAGAAACTGCAGCACGTGGATCAACAGCTAACTATACTATTAGTACTACATCAAATGATTTAGTTGGAGCAATAAACGAACACGATGCTGAATTAGGAACAATTACATCTGTTGCAATGGGAACAGGTGCAGCAACAGTAAGTGGAGCTATTGCAGAATTAGAAAACGAAATAGATGTTCTTAATGCAAGAGTAGAACCAACACAAGCATTTGCAGGAACATTTAGTGCATCAACAGTGATGGATGCTTTAAATGAACATGAAGGTGATATTGGTAATATGACTTTCACAGGCTTAGCAGCTACTGATATATCAGCAGCATTAAGAGAAGTAAGAGTTGATATAGGTAACGTTGGAAATAGTGGAGCAACACTAACAACTGGTACAAATATTGCAGCTACAGATTTAACAGCAGCAGTTGTAGAATTAGATGGAACAATAGGATCTGGTGTTATAACAGGATCAGGAACAGAAGCAGTTGGAGCTGGGAGCTTAACCACTGCAGTTAACCTATTAAATACAGCACTTGGTGATTCAGATTCATATAATGATGGAACATACGGTGCAAATACAATTGCAGGTACATTAGATCTTTTACAAGCTGGAATGATCTCTAATGATACAGATATAGCAGCAAGACTAATTAAAACAAGTGGAAGTTCACAAGCATTAGCAACTGACTTAACATTTGGTGGTAATAAAACCTATACAGTATCTTCTGGTTCCACACTAGACGTTTCAAATGGTACATTATTATTACCAGGTAATGCTTCAGGTGTTAACACATTCTCAGTATCATTCCTTAATGTTGATGGTAATCAAACATCAACTGGTATGGGTATGCGAGTTGATAGAGCTCATATTGGTGGTTCTCCAACCCCTTATCCAGCAGTACAATGGAGAGAATCTCAGATTGGTGCTAGTAAAGGACACAGAGGATGGCAGATAGTTGGAACAAACGCTGCTGGTTCTTCATCAGTTACATCTGATTTAGTTACATTCTATAATGCTGAAGATTTAATTTCAAGTAATACTGAATCAGGTATTGCAGTAACATGGGATTCAACAAATCAGAATTTTGATTTTAATGTAAATGATTTCACAATTACATTAGGCGGTGATTTAACAGGTAATGTTACAATTACAGACTTAGCAAGTGCTACACTTACAGCGACAGTCGCAGCTAACTCAGTAGCTTTAGGAACAGATACAACTGGCAATTATATGTCAGGTATCTCAGGTACTGCAAACGAAATTACAGTAACACATACTCCAGGTGAAGGTTCATCTGCAACAATAGCATTACCAGATGATGTTACTATTGGAAATAACTTAGTAGTTACAGATTATGCAAGAGCAGCTGGTCTTAGAGTTGGTACATCCGGAGCAGATCCAGGTGATAACAATATGGCAGTTGCTGGTAATGCAGAAGTAGGTGGAAACTTAACAGTCACAGGAAACTTTACAGTAAATGGTACAACAACTACATTAAGCACAACTAACTTAGAAGTTGAAGATACACTTATACTAGCAGGTTCAGATTTAGGATCTACAGAACCAAGTACAGGTGGATTTGGATTAGAAACTAAAGTGTTCGCGGGCGTACACTCGAACGCGGCAGCAGGCGTAACGGGCGCACACTCACTCGTATATAACTTTGCTACAGATAGATGGGAAGCTGATGGATCATTAGTTCTTTCAGCAGCTACTGTAGGTTCACCAGATGTAGCAGCAGAAGGAAGCGCTAGTCTTGCATTAACACAATCTAGAAGATTACATTTTAATGCAGGTGCAGGTACATCAACATCAGCTTCTTTAAGTAGTAATGATATTGATATTACAGTTAATAATACTGATAGAGGTTCAGCACAA
>Ga0163179_10000438_pt1 | contig 30328 bp, 38 predicted proteins | sample AtlANTMetagenome_FD_109643 | JGI IMG/M metagenome (GOLD analysis project Ga0163179, IMG submission 109643) | Marine eukaryotic phytoplankton communities from the Atlantic Ocean - Atlantic ANT 2 Metagenome | ecosystem: Environmental > Aquatic > Marine > Oceanic | place: North Atlantic Ocean...
TTCGCATGAAACAGTCTGTCCTCGAGGCGACCTATGCTATCTTAAAGATCTCCTTGTGCTTGTACCACGGGATGCCATCGTGGACGTCGTATATCTCCTGCGTCATATGGATTAGATAGAGCACGACGTGAATAGGGATCAGATACGGTCGCACGCCCCCAACCTGGGGTACGATATGCAGACCAAGTAAAGCGACGACCTGACCCAAAATCATCGGGTGTGGCAACACGTTGTATGGGAATTTGTTCACGAACTTGTAGTTCGCCTTGACTGTACCCAGCTCGATGCCGAAGTAAGTGCCGTCAATGCCGAGTGCCGCTGTCGCACATAGGCTCACGAAATAGCCAGCGATTATCAGAACTATAGAATCGGGTCGGAAACAGGAAACCGACTTATACGTTGTCTCCTTCCACAGCGGTGACGTGTATAAAGCAAATAATTGTGCGAGGGCGATGGACTTGAATAATAAAACATCTCGTTTGAATGCACCGAATGCCACGCCCTTGCGGACGTAATACGTACAAATATATCTCAGGCAGTGAAGGTACTGTGTGCTGTACAGGAAGACGTCGTAGGACGTCACCGAGGCTAATAATGAGAGTACCGCATAGAAGCACACATTACCGAATCCCACGTACTTTTCAACGGTGTTGTAGGCCACTGTACTACGATTCACACCTAAATCGGCCACAAATTTCTCGAATTTTGATTGCGGGGTGATCGTCGCGAGAAACAACGCCCGAAAAGCCTCGTTGTATTTGATAGACAACCAATGTAAAGGCTTGCCGCAGCACCACCACAACCCTCGTGGTGCGACAGCATAGTGCAACTTGAGTACCATACGCCACTTCTGCGTCGGATCCTGCTTGAGGGCTTCGACGTTTTCGGGATGCCATGCACCACCAGGTTTCGTCGAGATAAAGTGTGACTCGCGGTGGAAGTCGAACCCCAGGATGTCGCCTTCAACGGCCTGGCAGTCCACGTATGCGTTAGGAAAATGCGTCTCGTAGCCCGGGACGTTCGCGTCCATGGCTACAATACATCTAAATACTGAAGCAAAGGGAAAGAAGCAGTACGGCCCATCGACGTGCTCCGTAAAGAAGACGTCGTCCGAATTCTTAACATCTTCGTCTCGTCTGCAAGGCGATGAAACGTAGAGTTCATTCATGCCTCGAATCGGTTCCAAGACATAATCTTCTTTGTTGAACTTTGTCCTAAATAAGTCGTCGACGCATTTGCCCATTGATAGGCGTTCAAATGCCTTCAATGTAGGTTCGTCGAGATCCGACATCCACCAGTGACTCGTTTTGTCATGATTGGGTCCCTTATTCACGCACCAAGTGCGACAGGCTTTTAGGTCTTTCATGTCTTCTGGGGAGGTGAATTTCCCCTGTAATAGTCGCGACTTGGCCGGAAGAAACGGTAAGCCTGGTAGGGAGTCCGAATCTATAGACAGGTTACCCCAAGCTAGGAGTAGAGCGGGCAGTAGCGTACATACCGCTTGGATCGTGGATGAGGCCGAGTCCAAAGTTAACGGAAGTAGGTATACGACGTGCTCAAAGAACATAGAGATCATATCCACGGACTGGATATCTGTAGCACCCCAGCTGTTCGCCTGGAGCGTTTCCTCGCCGTAGATGATGTGTGCTAGGTCTTGTAAGCAGTAGCTCAGTACAACAAGTAAGACGGACGCAATCCAGCCCAGGTCGAGCCGCAACGACAATATTGCTACAAAAAAGAGCACACATGTACACTTCGTTGCCAATATGTTCGGTACATCCGTCGCGAAGAGAATTATATCGTAGGCAAGCCAGACGCTTACGGTGATGGCTCGTGCTAAACTTGCTCTCGGTTTATCCTTGCTCAGGGAAACGCAACCACGGATAATGAGACCGGCGATGCCCAGAAGACCAAGCAGTAGAGTAAACATGTGTGTGTTACAATTTCCAGGTAACTGGTGATACTGTGTGAACTTGGCGTGGACCGCAGCGTAAGAGCTGGGCTCTTGTTCCATTGTAAGTGATGTACGTTTGCTGAACATGGCTACGGTGGTACGTAGATTTGAGGTGATCCTCGGTACTAAAGTATATATGTGGTGGTGTAAGAAATGTGATTTAACTAGATGCATATTTCTTATACTTATGTTATCACAAACAGTTTAATGTTTATAGCGATAACTGGTGTGCAACTACGGCTCACACTATATTATTGAATATTGATATTCATTTATCAATATTATTACTTTTAATTTTACATCCAAGTAAAATGAACCACGATTTTAGAAAGTCTGTATTGTGTCTTAATAATATATTTAAGACCATTTAAATGTGAGAAGTTACAATATTTTTTTATATCATTCTCATTTTCAGGAGAAGTCAAATAATTCAACCATCGTACAGCGAGATCTTTCGGGTTTCCTAATCCTGGTAAATCAGTACAAAATTTAGAATATTCAAAATGCAATATCATTTCGCATTGACCTTTATTTGCAAAAAAAATTAAATTTTCTTTTATAGTATCATAATATTCTTTCGTTAAATTAACCATCAATTGCTGTTCTGTTTTTTTTATTTCTAACATTTTTTTTTGTTTTATGAGATCCTCATCATCCATTTTTTTCTGATTTAGCAATGTTGTTTTTACAATAGTATCCATAAATGTTGTAGTTTTTTTATCACTCATGGGTATTTGTTGAGAGTTTGATGCCGTATGACAGTGTAAAAATTGAATATGATTATCTAAATCGTCAAAAGACATTAATATAATTTAACAATAATAATTGTAAATTTTTAATTCAAATTAGTTAATTACAACTGCATGAGCTACTTGAATACATTGTTCTTCACTGATAGGAGCAACTTCTGCTATTTGAACATCAATATCTTGTTCATTATAAACAGGAGATGATTCATAAATAGGAACCGCGATTCTAATATTTTCACCTTCATTACTTTTCATGTTAGAAGTGAAAACATCACCTAAAGCCGTATCTATATCATGAACACCAGTATTACCTTCCCCAAATTGTGTAAGTGGTAAAATGATATTGTCCCTAGCCATATCCGTCAATTGTCTCATCCCTCTAAAGTTTGTAGTATCTAATGGTGGTGGCATGTTTTATTTAACAATTTAAAGTAACATGCAATCATTTTTAACAATAGGAGTCTCATAAATTGTATCATATATAGAATTATAAAGAAAGGAAATGGTAATAATGTCTTCTTAACATAGCCATTTGTAGTAGTAATTGAATACCCTCTTTTACGATAAAAGTTCCTGACACCTATACCTGAAATGCATGCAATACTATTAAGTCCATGCCATAAAGTGAACAATTCTGCATCTCTCAGTAATTTTGTACCAATACCTTTATGTTGAGCACCTTTATGTTGTCCAACAACACTAAGTTCACCATATACATGGAGCTCTCTAATATGAGCAGAATAATGAAGTTCTTTTAATACATCCTTATGATTATGAACATGCGGTATTCTAAGTCTTAAGAAACCATATATTACCTTTTCATCTTTTGATTCATAACTAATGAAAATTTCCTTTCCATTACTAGATTCATATGTTCGAACTTTACGAAACATTTTGTCAAATTTTTTACCTTTTACTTCTCTACAACGAATGCATCTGCAACCACTTATCTTAGACAAATCTTGTCTCATATTTGGTCGTTTGCATCCACCTGAAATATATTCAAGTGGTATATCACGAATAACTCGATTTAAACGAATCCAAGGATGCATTCTTCTTTTAGCATAAAGAATAACTTCTTGTAATTCTTCATCAGAATATGGTTTATATTTACCATTTTTATATAGTTTTTCATATACACTCCAAGGTACTACTGAAACAGGGTAAATCTTAATTTGATCACACTGCAATAATGGATTATAAAGAACCTGATTAAACATCTCAATATCCTTTTCGGGATTGCTTCCTAATAAATTAGGCATAAGATGTAAATCAATCTTATAACAATTATTCTTTAGAAGAGATATAGCCTTTATTGTATCATTAATAGTATGTCCTCGATTCGACTTTTTTAATATAGCATCGTCTGTATGTTGAAGCCCCATTTGTACTCGTGTACAACCAAATGATCTAAATTTTTGAATCTCCTTTAAAGTAATCGTATCAGGTCTCGTTTCTAAGGTAAGTCCAATAATTTTAATATTTGTATTTTCATTCAATAATATTTCAGTTTCAAGAGGAAATCTTTCTTTACGATAATTTCCCAAAACAGTATTCGCTGCATAATATGCATCTCTTACAAATTCTCTTTGATACTCTTCCGGATACTCACTAAATGTACCTCCTAGTACGAGCACTTCTAATTTATCAATATCGTGTCCCATACGTAAATATTGATTCACTCTAGCATATACTTGAGAAACACAATCATAATTAACAGAATTAGCACGTAGAACACCGGGCTCTTTTGTAAGATATGAACGTGGTTGTTCCGTCCAATTATTGCCCTCGTGTGCAGGCTCTAATGGACAAAAGTAACAATTATGTTTACATGAGAATTTCTGAGTGATTCTTTTACCCTTCTTTGAATCGTAATATGACGGATGGGCAGCAGTAAAAATGGTCACTACAAGGACACCCGATTGTGATCTCATTGCCTTTTTCATAATTGTTCTATAAAATGAAGGATTTGATAATCCTAAAGATTTATAACTTGCGATTAAGTCTAATTTGCGAAGTTCAATCTTGTTTTCTCTTTTGAAAACCAATATTTTTTTAAGTAATTTAGACCATGTGTCTATGTTAAGATTTTGTAATACAAATGTATCTATAATGTCTCTATTTTTAGTATCATCGTATGATATTTTCCAAGTGTTAGGATTAATAATGTCCTCAATCGGACGTGTTTCACACATGGTATATAGCTTGACCTTTCGAATATTCTAAAAATATAAGCATTTATATGATCATATCATTTTTATAAATTGACTGCATTGATTTATATAAAATGAAATTAGCAATTACTATTTTTGAAGAACGAAATAATAATCCGTTATACAATGACTTGTAGCCGTGTGAATTTATTACTAATTTTAATTGTTCGTGGGATAATATGTATTTAGTATTTGATTGTTGATATGTTTTTATAGTATCAAACGGATGAGATAATGATGCAGACAAAGCACCTGAAATTGTAGATGCGAAAAATAACGATATATTCTCTGAAATATTATACGAACGTCTAATCTTATTATGTGTTAATGGACAAAGATACAAAGTCCCAAAAGTGTATAAAGATTCTCTACAACATGTCATACCGAGTCCCCTAAATAAATTCGGAATTATTATATTTTTTTTTAATTGATAACAAATCATGAAATATTCTAATGGACATGCGATAATACTAGAGATTCCTCCAGATATAAGTGCTACAACAGAATTATGTAAAGAATAGTTTTGAAGTAACTTACAAGAAAAAATTTGTATATTATTAAGAACAAATACAAGACTCCCACTGGATATTGAACCATTATACATATTTTTAAGAATGGGTTTGGTATTTATTTGCGATATATTTTTGAAATAAATCAATGGTTGTGTGATTATTATTTCAAAAAAAGATGCCAATGCAGATACTTTTAATACGTTTAAAGTTTTATTTTGTTTGTACATTAAAACTAACTTTTTTTGTAGTATTTAAATTATCTAATTCGGTATCTTCAGAGTACCAACAATAACGTGTATTATGTTCCATTTCAATAGTGGGTTGGTTTAATTTGAGTTGGTTCAAACTGGTTTGGTTCAAACTGGTTTGGTTCAAACTGGTTTGGTTCAAACTGGTTTGATTTTCTAACTGTTTTATATCTTTATTCGTAAAACCAAACCAATTCCATCTTCCATTAGACATGTATTATATTATCATTATATATTTATAATAGTAAATGGATACAAAAACCAAAATAATAATAATCAGTGCCCTTTTGTTGTTTTCAATAATTTCAATGGCATTCGCTGTATATTTATTATTTTTTAGAAATGAGTATAGCAATGTAAATATTATAAATATATCAACCGCACCAATTGAATCTGATCAAGAAAGATCAGACGACGAAACAGAAAATATTCAAGAAAACGATAATGAAATTGATGCAGAAGGAGGATCTTTTGTATCATCTGATAATAGTGATTATTCGGTAGGTTATAGACAAGGTAGAATGTTTAAACCAAAATATAAGAAATGGGTTTGTGATAAAGCCAAAAACATTATTGACAATGAACCAACAGATGATTCAGATGATGATATATTGGGATCGTGTGAATATGCATCAAATGAATGTAAAAAATATGCGACGTGTACAGCTGACAGTGATGTCAAAAGTGGATGTGCAGTAGCGTCATATGACAACAATGGAGTTCAGACATTATATGGTTGTCCCGCAGACTGTTGCAAAAAACAAGTAAGAGATGTAAGAAGAGCGAATAGAATGAATGAGAGCTAATAGAAGAAATGATAGTTAACTAATAAAATTTAGTTAAAAATGTAGGTTTCTTGAATTTATTAAGATGTCTTTTCACTTTTTTTTCTTCTTCTTTTTCATCGTAGTCCTCTTGTGAAAAAAGTTCTTCGTCGTCTTCTATTTCACTTTGATGTGAAAGACTCATTAATTTTTTTTTGAATTGTTCAATAAATTTCTCAGTGTGTAACATATAAGGTATTCTATATAGATATGTTTATTTAATGGAAGAAGATAATACAAAAAAACAATATATAAAAGAATTAGTTTTTGGAGGTGGTCATATGATTGCCATATTTCATTATTTAGGTGCTTTGATTGAATTAGATAAATGTGACACCATAGATTTGTCAAAAGTTACCCGTTTTTTAGGTAGTTCTGCTGGAGCGATTTTAGCATTTTTATTAACTATAGATTTGAATCCTAAAGAAATATTAAATGTTTTGATAAAAATTCCATATGAAAAATTAGGAGAGACAAATAGTAGAGATTATTTATATTTATTTGATGATTTAGGTATAACAGACCCACTCCTATTTAAAAAAATGTTTAATATTGCATTGGAATATAAAGATTTACCAATAAATATAACCTTTAAACAACTCAATAGTATATTAAAAAAGGATCTTACTATTATAAGTTTTTGTGTAAATTCAAAAGATATAAAGGTTTTGAATCACGTATTTACTCCCAATTTAGAAGTTACTCATGCATTATGTATGACGGTTGCAATTCCATTATTATTTAAACCGGTTTCTTATGAGAACCGTTTGTATGTAGACCCATGTATTACATGTAATTTTCCAATAGATTTCATAACAAATTACGATGATTTTTTAGGATTTACAACTGATAAAACTAAAAATTATGAAGAAGATATTGGATTCAAAAAATATTTAAAAATACTATGGAGTTCTATTGGAAATGAGTTTTTAGAGTTAAAACGTATTAATTGTCATAATCCAGAAAGACTGTTTATATTTAAATCTCCACATGAATTTAAAGGTTTTAATTTTACTGAAGATGATATACATTCATATATAAATACAGGGAAGATACAAATAAAAGAACATGTTGATAATTTATTAAGGGTTATAAACAAATAAGTATTAATAGTTTGTTACCAAATTTATGAAGATTTTTCCAATTTTGGAGATAGATATAATTATTATAAATAAAAATGATTAAAGAAATATTTATAAGATTACTGCATAAGAATCAATGGGCGAAGAAGCAATTGGCATAGATCTTGGAACTACATATTCGTGTGTAGGTGTATGGCAAAATGACCGAGTTGAAATTATTGCGAATGATCAAGGCAATAGAACAACTCCAAGTTATGTTGCATTCAATGAGACAGAGAGATTAATTGGAGATTCTGCAAAAAATCAGATATCGTCTAATGTATCGAATACTATTTTTGATGCGAAAAGATTGATTGGTCGAAAGTTTTCTGATAGTTCTGTACAATCTGATATGAAACATTTATCTTATAAAATTGTTCCCGATAAAGAGGGAAAACCTATTATGGAAGTAAAATACAAAAATGAATTAAAATCTTTTTCAGCGGAGGAGATTTCTTCGATGATTCTAACTAAAATGAAAAGTATTGCGGAAGAATATCTTGGCAAACCTGTAAATAAGGCGGTAGTTACTGTGCCGGCCTATTTCAATGATGCACAAAGGCAGGCTACTAAGGATGCGGGTAAGATTGCTGGTTTAGAGGTACTAAGGATTATTAACGAACCTACTGCTGCAGCAATTGCGTATGGTTTGGATAAAAATTCAGACAAGGAGAGAACCGTATTAATTTATGATTTAGGTGGTGGTACTTTTGATACGAGTTTGTTGACAATCGAGGGTGGTATTTTTGAAGTATTGTCAACTGCAGGAGATACTCATTTAGGTGGTGAAGATTTTGATTCTAAAATGGTAGATCACTTCTGTTTAGAATTTAAAAGAAAACATAAAAAAGATTTAAAAACGAATCCTCGGGCATTGCGTAGACTTAGAACGGCGTGTGAACGTGCGAAACGTACGTTGTCAACAAGTACAACCGCACAAATTGAGTTGGATTCTCTATTTGAAGGTATTGATTTTATCACTTCAATTACACGTGCTCGTTTTGAGGATCTTTGTTCTACAGATTTTAAAAAATGTATGAATCCAGTTGAAAAAGTTCTAAGAGATGCAAAAAAGTCTAAAAATCAGGTTGACGAGATTGTTTTAGTAGGTGGTTCGACAAGAATTCCCAAAATTCAAGCAATGCTTTCTGAATATTTTAATGGAAAAGAACTTTGCAAGAACATCAATCCTGATGAAGCGGTTGCATATGGAGCAACTGTTCAGGCGGCCATTTTATCTGGAAGTGCGAAAGACTCAAAGAAGTTGGATGAGTTGTTGTTGATGGACGTAACACCTCTTTCTTTAGGATTAGAGACAGCGGGTGGTGTAATGACTGCATTGATTAAGCGTAATACAACTGTACCATGTAAAAAATCACAAACATTCTCTACATATGCAGATAATCAACCAGGTGTTTTGATTCAAGTATTTGAAGGAGAAAGATCCATGACAAAAGACAACAATTTGCTAGGCAAATTTAGTCTAGAAGGCATTCCTCCCATGCCACGTGGACAACCTCAAATCGAAGTCACATTTGATATCGATTCGAATTGTATTTTGAATGTTACAGCACTTGAGAAGTCAACTAATAAGGTAAATAAGATTACTATTACAAATGACAAGGGTAGACTCAGTCAAGAAGAGATTGATAGAATGGTTGCAGATGCGGAAAAATACAAGAGCGAAGATGAAAAAGAGAGACTTCGTGTTGAAAAGAAGAATGCATTAGACAATATTTTGATTGAGATGAAATCCAAAATTGAAAATGTATCAGAGGATAAACGTGATGAGATCAATGCAAAATTGAGTGAAATTGAGAATTGGTTGACAGACAATCCGAATGAAGATGTTGAAGCATATGAAGAAAAATTCAAGGAACTTCAAGAGATTTACACTACAAATTATGTAGATCCAAATGCTGTTCCAGGACAACCAGGTGAAGGTGGAGATGCCAGCGGGATGCCACCTATGCCTCCACAAGATGCAAATCCAGACGAAGGTCCCAAGATTGAAGAGATTGATTAAACCTTAGTTGAAAGTTTGTAAATAATATTTTTTTATAAATAATATTATTAAGATTTTATGAATAATTAAATGTATGACGTTGCTGTGTCAAAACAATACTCAAAATTTCAATGCACAGAATACCAATACACAGAATATAAATACTCAAAATACTATAAAAACTAAGGCACTTTATTCAGATAATTTAGTAGAGGAGGAATATTGCGGTCCTAAAACCTGTATTATGTATTTATTTTGCCCATTTCTTATTTTTTGTGGGTCGTTATTTGATAAACATAATGTTAAATTATAAGAATACAAAAATTATAAAAAATGTAGATTATTATAATGAATTTTCTATATATTAGAAAATTATTATTAGAAGCTGTATGCGTTGGCATTTTAGTCGTAGTCATTGGGTCTTTAATGGGGTTTTCATTAAGTAAATTTTACCCAAGGCCAGAAATGCCAGAAGAATGTGGTAATTACAATAAATTCTTCATAATGGAAGCAACATTATTTTTAACAGGTTTTATTCTACATTTATTATGCGAAGTTTCAGGAGTGAATGTATGGTATTTAAAAAATAGTGCAGCTGCATTGTAAACATTTAAGGTATGTTTAGTTTCAATTGATCGATTGGCGCAACGGTAGCGCGTCAGATTCCAGTCCTGAAGGTTACGTGTTCGAATCACGTATCGATCATACTCTTACACGAATTGTTTGTGTTCTCCCGGTGTATATAACCTTTTTATTTGGCCTGTAATTCTCTAAAGACTTGTTTATATAATACTCTTTATTATCTGTATTTTTCCATTCTTTCCACGCAAGACCTACGTTATTTGTTTTATTTTTCTTTAAATATTCATGTACGAAAAGTTGACCTGGCGAGAATTTCCTTTTTTTAGGTCTATAATTTTTTCTTTGAGGACACATTTTTCTATATTTCAAACCTTCAAATGGATTATTTGCAATATAATTGTTTGTAATTGTTCTTGCTTTATTATTCCATGTCATTTTCTCATAATCACTTAGTAAAGACCATCTCTTGTTTTTACTAATTGATTTTAATGATAACGAATCTTGATGTTCATTCTCACTCAATGAACGTCTATATAAATCATAGCCCTTTGGACAATTACTTATTTTTTTATAAACATCTTTAGGATAATCTAAATTGAATATAGATATACAAATCTCTTCATATTCGTTCCTTGCTAAAAACAAAAGAGAAAGAAGTTTACAAATTTGATGTCTGTCCTTCAAAACTAATCTTTTATATTTATTTATACGCATTTTACATATTTTATAAATTTCTCTATCATTTTTATAAATAAAATTATTTGTTTTTTTGGGGATTGTAGATATCTGTATAAAAATGATGTGAGTAAAATAAAGTTAATTATAATTAAAATAATGATTACAGGGATCTGTTTACATCCAAAAGGGATTGTATCTGAGATTGATATTGAAGGACGTTATAGAAATGATATTAATTTAAATACATTATCTGACCTAAAAAAGAATAAACCTTCAAAATATTATACAAATATTCAGCCTCAATGTATAGAAGAAACAGGTTTCATTGACAATGATTTAAATATATTCATTTATGCTTGGGGAGAAGGGAAACCCGGAGATGAGAATAAACATGAATTACCACCACCACTTGATACGAATTTATATTTTGGAAACATATACGTATTCGCATGTGGAGTTAGAGGTTTAAAAAACCTAAATAAAACAACATTTAAGCGAATCTATAAGAAGTCGTTTAAAGGATTTTATTCCTTAGGAGATGAAGATTCTGAGAGATCAACAGATGGTGATGATTCCGGAAGTAGTCTTGCGGGTTTTATAGTAAATGACGAGAGTGATACGGAGGAAAGTAATTACGAGAACAGTGAAGATGATGATGATTATGGAGATGAGGATGAAGATGAGGATGAGGATGAGGATGAGGATGAGGATGAGGATGAGGATGAGGATGAGGATGAGGATGATGACGAAGACTATGAAGGAGATGATAGTGATGACGACGATAAAGGTAATTAATTTGATAATAATTCAACAATACGAGCTTTAATTCGTGAACCTATTTCCCTTCTATCTAAATGAACATCCTCAAAAATAACATCGTAGTTGGAATGATGTAATAAATCTTCAAATAAAGTTATATATTCATTTTGAGTATTATTTTGTTTTATACGAACCGTTAAATAATAAGATCTTGATGCAGGATCTATTTGTGCTGTTGATGCGGATAAACATTCTGGAATAATAAGGTGTTTTTTTGTTTTTGGTATTTTCTTTTTTGATGTATAATTTAATATTCGCGGATCCTCTGTTACTCGTTTTATTAAACCATAATTATATAAAATTGGTTGAATAATAATACTTTGGGGTATAGGCTCTGTTTTAGATACGTCAATTGTAACATTATTTCCAAATAATCCTATAGCACATCCATTTATATTGGTTGCGATTGTTTTGACTGTTATTTCTAATTCATAACTAGAAAAGTTTGCAAAAATCACATTTGTCAAAGTAGTTTTTCTTAATTTTCGCAGCGTTCTTCTTTTTAATAAGGTACATGCTCCTAAATGAATCATTGCTGATCTATTACATAAACAAGGTATACATGACATTCTCAACATTGTTTTTTTTTTAGAATGATAGTAATCTTTTAAAAATGTCCGTAACGTAGGATCTATAGGTCTATACCATAAATTATAATTTTTTTTGTAACATTTATCGTATTTTGTACATTTTTTTTTATTTTCAGATATAGACAAAGTATAATCTGAAACAGAATCGTAACTATCTTCCTCCTTAGAATCTTCTATACTATCTGAATCTTTACTTGATTCATGAACTAGAGTAACGTCCTCTTTTTTTGCCTCGACATTTTCTTCTATTTCGACATTATTTGTTATATTCATTATATTATACAATTTTTTTGATAGTTAAATTGTTAAGAATATTAAATATTATATTAGTAGTAATTAATAACGATGCAGATCTTTGTCAAGACTTTGACAGGAAAAACGATTACACTGGATGTAGAGCCAAGTGATACAATTGATAATGTAAAACAAAAAATTCAAGATAAGGAGGGAATTCCTCCTGATCAGCAACGACTTATATTTGCTGGGAAACAATTAGAGGATGGGAGGACTTTGAGTGATTATAACATTCAAAAAGAGAGTACACTTCATCTTGTTTTACGTCTTAGAGGAGGGCCTGGGTGAGATTAAGAATAGTTAGTAAATAATAATAATAAATACCGAACTATGACGGTGTTATTCGTAATTTATGAATAAAACTCGATTCGTATTTATATATTATTAAAAAAAGATTGAATAATACGACATGTTTATGTCTCCTTTTTAAATATGTATGATAATGTCTCTTTAGATGGAAAGTAAATATTAAACTGGTTTTGGCTTATTGTACAATGCATGTTTGTTCTATAATCATAGAATGGTACATTTTCTAATGGATTATGGTCATTTCCAGTTTTACAAATATTTATATTGAGTGATAAAATCTCTAAATAATCTTCGTCAGATGTGTTTTTTTTATCTGTAATGTATGTATAATCACGTCTTTTATTGAAATTAGAAATTAGATCGTTGTTTCCATTTTGCATTACATAGGAGTCAGTCAGTTTACAAAATTCATGTATATTTTTACTCTTGAATATAGAAGATATATCTTCGTATAATTTACCATCTAACATAATATTCCTATAAGATAAATCAAATTTGACGATTTGAAATTGATTGAGTGAAGAATGAATTCTATATCTAACTAGTATTATATTAAGTAATTCATTGTATATGCGTCTTTCAAAAGACCATTCTCCATCAATGATTTTGGAATGTTTTATAATTTTATCTATATCTATATTGAGTTTTAGTCCTAGCATATAATTGTCTCTTAAAATATAGTCTAATTTATCAGTATCGATACCGTGTTTTTTGTTGTTAACGATTGAAAATCTCCAATCCTTATTATTTTCAGGAGGTTCAATTACATTACATATAAATTCAGTATCCTGTTCGGATATATTTATTTGTTTTGCTATTTCTTGCAGTATGAAAATAGATCTCTGTTCATGAGTGACCCATGTATGGTCTTTATCTATAACTCCATCTTCTATGAGTTTAGGAACAATATGTTTGTCAAATACGTGACTTCCTGGTCCATGTCCAATATCATGACATAATCCCCCAATTGCAATTAGTTCTTTAGTATGTTCATCTATTAGATGTGTTTGAGATAGATTATCAAGAAGATTTTTTGTCATCCCATATGTACCTATCATATGAACTTTCCTACTATGAGTCGCACTTGGAAATACCTTATATGCTGTTCCAGTTTGATAAATGTAATGTGTTCTGTCATAATAAGGGTGATCTATAATCTTTAATGCAAGTTCTGATAATTTGATTTCACCGTGTATTGGTTCGTGTATATACATTGTTTATATATAAAGTTGTTTGAAAGATCATTTTTATTCTACATTTTATTTTTTCGTAATGTTTTCCAGTTTTTCTTTTTTATTTTCAATTTTTTATGTATAGATTTTTTAGTAAAAATTTTATAGTTAGGATATGTCATTCGCATAGTATTCTTCCATATTTGATTGAAAGAATCATAATTCTTAATATTGTTATCAACTTTTTCAATCCAAACCTTATTTTCTAAAAATGGAAGGATATCAGAAGATTCAAACGATTTACAAATTTTTATATTGTTAAAATTAAAATTTGTTTTAAATAGATCTAAATTATTTAAAAATGCAGATTTGAGTATATGATATGGAAAAATTGCTGGTTTTGATTGTATAATACTTGTTATTTTTTCAGGTTTCCAGAATTCATTCCAAGTGTTGAAGCCATGGTGTTTTAGTATTTTTGCTGTTTGAAATATGGAGAATTTTTTCTCTATATTCATATTTCTTTTTTTATAAGCATTCTCGTTAGTAAGAATTGTAGCCCATGTTTCCACAATTGCTTCATCCCAGTTTTGTTCTGATTCTAATGTTTTACCTAAACATGAGAAGTCGTTCGAATTTAAAGTGAAATTTTTTACACAATGATATTCAAAAGCATGAAGCAATTCGTGTAACAATACCTTCACTGCTTCTTCTTGTCTAAATATTATAATTTTTCTATTCGGATTATTGTTGTATATTGTTGTTACTCCTGAATTAACATGACTGACGTCAAAATTTTCATTTATCAATGGTGTGTATTTTTTCATATTTATGGGAAAGTATATAATTTTAATATTCTCTGGTAATACATTGCTTTTTCGATTTTTAATAGCATATTTTATCTGAGTAATCATTTTAGGAATTTGTATCTCAACTGATTTTGGTAATTTAGAAGTTTTGTATTTTACAATGAATTCTATTCCTTGTATGTTATGAATTACTACGTCGTTAATATATCTATCTTTTTCCTTTTTAATTTTGTTTGACATAAACTCCATTATATAGTGTTATATTTTGATTCTATATTTAACAAATTTAAACAATTTTTATGATTAAAGAATTATAATGTATAGACTTATTTTCAATTCTATCAAAAATAGAATACCCAAAATTTCTCCAACTGAACTTATTGCTTTAGAAAGTGGGAATGTATCTATCGACAGGGATATTTTGAATGGCAAAATTGAATATCCTGCTAAGAAAAAAACAATTAATAAATTTCCAAAAGATGAACTAGAGAGGTTATTGGATAATTTTAAGGATAAACCTTTGTTTCCTGATAACAAAAATTTTATAAAAGATTTAGCTAAAAAAAAATATTTTAGCTTTTTGATAGATGAGAAATATGGTGGAATAAGATTGTCTGTAAATGAATTATCAAATATATTAACAAAAATAACAACAGTTGATCCAGCGTTAGGTGTTGTTACAATGGTTCCAAATTCACTTGGTCCTGGTGAACTACTTACATTATATGGTACCGATCAACAAAGAAATAATTATTTACCTAAACTCGCGAATGGTGAATTAATACCTTGTTTTGGTTTAACCGGACCAAATAACGGTTCTGATGCAACGGGTAATATTGATGAAGGGTATGTATTTAAAGAAGACGGTAAAATTAAGGTAAAAATAACATTAAATAAGAGATATATCACATTAGCACCTGTATCAAATTTGATGGGTATTGCATTCAATTTGAAAGATCCAGATAATTTATTAAATAAATCAGGAATTACATTGGCGTTAGTAGAAAGAGGTCATGATGGATTGATTCAAGAAACATATCATAATCCTTTAGATGTTGGGTTTCCAAATGGTACTATAAAAGGAACAATAGTTTTGGAATTGGATCAAATAATAGGAGGTAAAAATAACATTGGAAATGGTTGGAAGATGTTAATGGAATGTTTATCTGCAGGAAGGGGTATTAGTTTACCAGCAACTGCGAATGCAAGTAGTAAGGTTGCTTCTTATGGAATGTTAAATTACATAAAGATTAGAGACCAATTCAATATGCCTCTTAAAGATATGGAAGCTATAAAAGAAAAGTTCAATAATATGGTATATAACACATGGATGATTCAATCTTCTGTAGATATGACAAATGATATATTAGATGCAGGAAATTCTCCTGCAGTAATAAGTGCAATTATGAAACAACAAACAACAGAAAGAGGAAGAAGTGTAATAAGCGATGCGATGGATATACATGGAGGTGCCGCAATATGTGTAGGACATAATAATTTTTTGGAGAAATATTATAAAAGTGTTCCTATTGGAATAACGGTAGAAGGTTCTAATACATTAACGCGTTCTCTTATCATATTTGCACAAGGATTAAATAAAAGTCATCCTCATATCTATCCATTATTGAAGTCTATACTGGCGAACGACTTAGATACATTCAAAGAGAATTTTAATAATATAATAAGTCATTCATTGAATTTATATTTTAAAACATTCGGTTTTTCTGAAGATTTAGAGCAACAAATTATAAATTTCGCAGCACTTACAAATTTTGTAGCATTAAAGGGTGGTGCAATAAAAAGAGAGCAGATGTTATCTGGAGATATGGCTGATATATTTGGTAATTTATATTTAGCTATATCAGTTCGTAACTATCACAAAAATTATAAAGCAAGTGAAAAACTTACAAATTATATAGTACAAAGATTACTCTTGGAAAATCAAGAAAAGATTAATAAAATAATTGATAACTTGGGATACGAGAGGTATTTGCTGTGTCATTTAAAGAAAAATTATAAAGCAATTACGTATGATAATGAAAGAGAAATTTTTGATGAAATTATGGAAAATGAGAATATAATAAACGAAATTCAAAAAAATATACATAAAACAGGTGTATTAAAAGATTATGAGGAAATAAATAGATGCAAAGAAAATTCTAAAGAATATATTTTATTAAAAGAGAAAATTATCAATGTGAATGAATTCAGAGAAGATAATGTGATACAATTGTAAATTGTTAGAAATACAAGTGGTTTATGTATGTTTATTTTTATAATTTTCAATAGCTTCGCGAATTGCATCTTCCGCAAGCATAGAACAATGAAGTTTTACGGGGGGAAGATTTAAGTAAGTAGCAATATCTTTATTTGTAATTAATTTTTCATTAGAATATATATTTTTACCTTTTATCCATTCTGATGCAACTGATGAAGATGCAATAGCAGAACCACACCCGAATGTTTTAAATTTAGCATCAGTAACAATGCCATCTTTATTAACTTTTATTTGTAATTTCATTACATCACCACATGCAGGAGCACCTACTAATCCTGTACCTACTTGAATATTAGATGAATCAAAAGAACCTACATTAAGTGGTCTCTCAAAATGTTCAATAACTTTATTATGATAATTTCTAACATACTTATTTTTTCTAATAAACTGCCTTAGTACATAATTCATTATAGTATTAATTTACTATTATTAATTATTTACTATTTAGATTTAGGAAAATATAGAATTACTAACTCAATTAAAAAAAAAGAGGTAGTTATTTTTATATTTTCAATCAAGATTGAAAATTACAATTCAAAGAGGTAGGTATATATATAGTTATATATTGTGTAAAACACTTAATTCGAGTAGGCAAGACCACCCATACCACTCATGATGCGGAGGACATTGTAATTTGTGGCGTAAACGCGGACTTTGGCATCTGAGGTACCTGAAACGGTGGCGGCGGTGAGTGTGAGTTGGAGTGTGGCGTTGTCGATGCGGGACATGTTGCATGTTCCTGAAGGTTGGTGTTCTTCGGGTTTGAGGCCGAATGAGTAAACGTTGATACCAGTGGCAGGGACGTTTGTGTGGTGTTGGTAAGGTTGGACAAGATTGAAGTATCTGCCCAACCGTTCCGAGAAACGATCGTGACCATTGAGTTGGAGTTTGGCCGAAAGGACAGGGTTGAAACCATTGTCGACTTCGGACATGGCGAGGTAAGTACCGGTTGTAACACCATCTGAGTTTTCGAACGAAAGAGTTGAGTCGCCGGCGGTGTCGATGACAGAATCGTTGAGGCCTGAAAGTTGGAGATTGTAGTTGACAAGACCGCCTCCGAAAGGATCAACGGGGGTTCCTGTTTTCCAGGTTGAGTCTACGGCATCGGTGTAATTGAACCATTGTTTGCCATTGTTCATTTTTGAGCTGTCGACGTGGTCGTCTTTTTGGACAACCCATACAAGTTCTTTACATGGGTGATTGAAGTTGAGTTTGATTTTGTTGCTGACGGATGAAACTGATTCATCACCTGTGAATTGGAGTTGCTCAATGAGGTATTCGTGCGAGACTTGGGCGAAACGGCGGCGTTCATCGGTATCAAGGTAGATGTAGTCGACGTAGAGCGAAGCGGCTTCGAGCGAAGGTGTCTCCGATGGGTAACCCGCGTAACATTCCGATGCAGATCTGAATTCAAGGTTGATTTTGACTTCGTGGTATTGAAGAGCGATAAGAGGAAGTGAAAGACCTGGGTTGCGGCAGAACCAGAATTCAAGAGGAATGTAAAGGTCTACTTCGGGGGTGGAGCCCCCGTCAGGTGTGAATTGAGTTAAACGAGGGACGTTACCAACCATGTTGGCGTATCCGACTTTGTGGCCCGCAGTTTGGGTGAGTTCGTTCCAGATGTGCATCCAGTCACCGTAGTGTTTGTCGATACGTTGTCCACCGATTTCAACTTCGACGTTTTTGATGAGAACGTGACCGAGCCAGTTAACCCAGCGGAATGATGAGTTGGAGTCGGCAGCAGTGACCGCAGGTACTGTGACTTGAAGGTAAACACGGTGCATGAGATCACCGTTACGTGAGACGGTGCATGTAACGCGTTTGCCGAAGTCGGCCGAACCGTTGAATGTTTGTTCGATGGCTTCCATCGAGAAATTTGTGTGGCGACGGTAAACTACCTTGAAAAAGGTAATTTGAGGGTTGCCAGTAAGATAGATGTCTTGAGCGCCGTAAGCGACAAGTTGCATTAAACCTCCTCCCATTGTATACTTATTGAAAACAAAAAAAATTTAGATTAAAATCCAATTTTTGATTCAAATAATATTTGCAATATGTGACATGTCTGAAAAATTATAATAGTTCACTATAGATTTTGCTTAATTAACAGTAACCTATGATACTATAATTTTAACATTAGATTTTCTAACAAGTGACCGTGGATACTTATTGTTTTCAAAAATAATCCAAACACTTTTTGTTGTTGTACGCAATACATTGCCTTTTTCATTTTTGTATTTTGTTGAATTAACAATTACACTATCGCCCTTTTTAAATATATCTTTACACAATGTATCCTCTTTTGTTAATTTTATAAGTATATTATTCCCTAATTTTTGTCTACAATAAGGACATTTGTTTTTTTCTTTAGATGTATTCAAACTTTTTATTATACATTTTTTATGATACAAATGATTGCATTTTGTTACATATGAGATTTCATTCTTGCCAATCTCTTCAAGGCAAATTAAACATTCTGTGTCAGACATATTAAAGTATAATATTGAATTGTCTTTATTTAAAAGAACGTTAACAAATTATGTTAGACAGTATTAATAATGCTTGATATGACGAAAAAAATTATAAATAGTGTGTTGCTTATTTTCATATTGTTCTTAACATATAATCCAATTATGTTTGAATCGAATATGGAAAAAATACTAAAAATAATAACGATAATTGTATCGGTTGGTCTTGTTTTATTATCTCAAGACGTAACTATGACATTATTGTTAGTGTTTTTAGCTCTAATAATTTTTAATAGTTTCCCCAAAACAACAGAGTCATCGCCAAAATCTTTACAAAAAATTTTAGCAGAAGCTACTCATTTTGGTTCATCTACAGATGAAGACAAAAAAGAACATTTAGATGAAGAGGACGATGAAGTCCCTCCATTCACAACACCCGAACAGTTTGATTCAGCACAATCCAATATATTTAACGAACTTGTTCAAGACACGGAGGTTAGAACTTGGGATGATGGTTATGGACCACAGGGTCTTGGACATGTAAAAGATTTTGAAGTTAAACAAGAATAAATATTAAAATTATTTTTTGCAACTTTGTAAACATTTTCTAGATGGATACCCTCCTCTTACCCAGCTTTTATTAACATCTTCTTGAATAATGTGATCAGTGTTTTGTATTTGATCTGCGAGACATCCAATTAATGGTGTAAATGCAGGTCTCCCTGAATTAGGGAGACAACTTTTTGATACAGATGTTCCTTTACTTTCAAATACAACATTAGCAGTGCACGCATTATTACGACCGTATCCCATATAAGGTACAGTTAAAAATCCTGGATTTGGTAAGAGCATTTTACCACCAGTTTGTGTTAAAAGAGTCCCATTTCTTAGTAAAGAATCTTTATCGACTAATTTCCCTTTTTTCCCTATGTAACCAAAACCATCTCTGAAATTTGGAACAGGGTGTTGCAACGCAGTTTGTGCAACCTTAGAATGGTCATCTAAGGCACAAGCATTATCAATCAAACATGGTGAAAGTTTTGAACTACCAAACCCAAGTGTACGATTCGTGGATGGTAATGGACAGGGCATCTTTATCTCATTACATATTTATTTTTGAGTTAAGAAATATAAAATTATTTCAATAGTTCAACTACAATTAGAACGGAAACATGTATAAAAGCACCTAGTAATATGTATAAACCAGATATAATATGTTTTTTCTCACTTAATTTAATTTTATCTGCATAAACAACACTCAGTAAAAGAGCTATGATAATAAAAATACAAATGGAATAAACAAGCGGATTCATCATTATATTATTTATCATTCTTTTTTGTTTTACAAAAATATCGTAATACTAAATATCTCTTAATAATTATTAAAAATTATTAAAAATCAAGGAGATTTTGCCTCATTTACAGTCTTTCGTTTATTTATTTTCTCTATTGTTCCACTTTCCATTGAAAATTTATTAAAATCACTCAACAATTCTTTTCCAACTTTTGACATAGGTTTGTATTTAGATTTGCTCATGGCTCTCAAAGATGACCCAAATACATCAAATTCTAATCTATTCCCTTCATGATCAATATAAACAAAACTTCTAGCTAATAATATAAATCCCATAAAAACATACATATATTTTGTCTCTATTATACAATTATTTTCTCCAATTTGTGATAAAATATCTTCCAACCAATTACAAAATGATAATTCCCCACCATTTACAATCATTCTAAATGGTTGTATTTTTTTTAATTTATCATCACCTGGATTATTTTTTAAAATAATTCTAAATAATTTACGCATAGATTTAGTATTTCGTTTAATGAATGCTTTCCATAAAAGCATCGCTAACCCATTCTTTCCATATGAAGGAAGAGAAAATCCTAACCCATAATCAAAAAGAGCTATCTTATTATTACAATCATCTTCTTCATCTATAATATAAACAAAATTACCATCGTGCATATCAGTATGAACATAACCATTGTATACCATCCAAAAATAACTCATCATTAACTTTTCACTCATATCTCTTGTATATTCTGGATAATGCTCCTGAATATATGAATAAGAATGACCATGAATATATGTCATTGTTATACAAAAAGGTGTGACATTTACAATCTTTGGTAAAATTATGAAATCAAGATCTTCTAGATTTTTTTTAATATTTCTATAATTTTTATATTCATTCTCATATGAGAATTGTTTCTCAATTGCTAAAAGAAAACCTTCTAAATCTATTGCAAATCCTATCTTAAAAAGAGAACATCCCCATATTAATCGTCTCCAATGTGATAACTCTCTCTCAAATGAATTTATACTTGACTTTCTATGAACTTTAATAACACAAGGTTTATCATTCAATTGCCATACAGAACATTTATACACTTGGGATATAGAACCAGAACCCAAAACCTTCTCATTTATATGTGAATAAATTTTATTATGAGGAAATCCAAATCCTTTATCTAATATTCTACACGTTTCTTCATAACTATGAATATGTGGTATTCTTTTTTGTAAAGGTTTTAAAGCATTTATCATATCGTTACTTAGAATATCTTCTCTGTGACTCATCCATTGTCCTATTTTTATAGCAACAACACCCTGGTCAATTATTGTCTTTACAAACTCTTGTCTGTTTTTACTATTCTTTAAATGATCATTTAAATTTCCCGATGAATACATTACCGCATATTTCATTGAATTAAACATCTTAAGTAATTATACTATATAAATCTCTTTTGTTTATAATAATATCGTTCTAATTTTTTACTGAATCTCAAAAAAAAAAATTACTCGATTTAATTTCATAAGGTTTATCCCTTGTTATCCTTATTTTATTAATTCCACTAGAACTTATGTTTGTCAAAATAATTGAAGATATGTTATACTCAATAGAACAAAATACATATATATCTTTTAGTGAAATATTTTTACGTTTTGAACCTATATTTCTAATAGAATCCAATTGATCATTCGAAAATAATACTTCAACATTATTTGAATCAATAAAACATGCTCTTACAATCTTTCTAAAAGGGAAACTTATATCTTTAGCATTATTTATATATCTATAATCATATAAATAGCTAGGAAAATTTATTGATTTATAGTAATAGTTTAAACGCAGAAAGAAATGACATGTATTTTTATACATTTCAAATATTTTAAGTATTGTATTTTCAAAAAGATACTTTATTTCTGTAGTAATCTTATGTATAGTATCAACAAAGTTTGAATAAAAAAACATTAGTCTAATAAATTGACTAATATTTAACTATGTTACGGTTTACATTTTAGAATGCACATCTATGATTAAATCTTCGGCACTTACTTTTATTTTCGTAGAATGGTTCAAAGTTCTTATAAATGTGAAAGGTAATTTCTTCTCTTGAACTTCTTTGTTAAAAATATCAACATTTGTATCATTTTTATCAAATTCTACAAAAGGTGGCATACCATCTTCTAATTGTTGTAATCGAATACCTCGCATTCTTGTATATTCATAATGTGTCATGGCAGAACTCGTCTCCATATTATCTTTTGATAATATATTATTAAAGTCTTAATCATTTTTATTCGTCAAAATTATAAATGATTTCTGTTTTTTGATATTCTGGAGATACCCATGCTAATTTACAATGACAACACAAATAAATATATTTCATTTCTGCATCATTGTATCTTACATATATTACTTCGGGTTGTACATTATCATGCATGTTACATTTGCATTTTTCATTTGGACATTGTATATTTTTTACCTTTGGTAAGGTAGGATCATTGAATGTATATTTATTAATAAATAATTCATAAAATACTTTCTCATTTCCACCATAATTTGCATGATATACACATGTATTCTGACTATCATCGCATAACTTATTTGTTTTACATGATTTACATGCATATACTAATTCATCTGTCTCCTCATGCGTAGTAAGATTCAATAGGTTATCACATATTGAACAGAATTCCATGTTATTTATTATTACTTTATATCTTACATCATTTTTTCAACCGTTTTTGTTTTTGAATTTTGTTTCCCAGAAGTTCTTTTTAATTTTTGTTTTACATCATCTTTCATTTTACATATTACATCTTTTTTCCATTGTTCAATGGCGAAATCACCTTTTTTTGTTGTTTTTTTATTACCTTTACCAGATGGTTTTAAATTCTTGACTTTTTCCACATCTTCAACTTCGGACGATATAGAATTTTGAAGAACACTCTCTAAATTATTAGACATTTCTAACGATGTGTTCTTAACGAAGGCATCTGTTTCCTTTAAAGAATCTATGTAGTCTCTTATGGATTCTATAGTACTCATTTTTAATTGATTCATTTTAATAAAAACACCATTCTCATTTTCCATATATTTGACGCCATCGTTTTTAATAAATGTTAATATTTGATTATGATCTTGTGGAGATAATAAATTTATATCATCTACCATACTTTTCGCTATAATCTCATTAAACTCTTTTTTTGAAGTCATTATAATTTACAATTATTTATTTATCCTTATTTACTTACGTTATCAATATTTTTATAAAGAGAACATTTGTATGTACCATTTTGATCATCCATAAAAACACCCCTTAAACAATATACAATCTTATCGGGTATATCACGATTACAAAAATTTATAAATTTTTCACCAGATAACATTCTCACTAAAAAATAAATAGAATACATACCACATTCAGTTGATGATTTTTGATGAGCTTTATTATTTATCATAATTTCATAATTATCATTGTTATTTTTACCTTGGTTTTTAATATTATTCATCAAATTTAATATCTCTTCATTTGGTTGGTGTCCAAAACTATCATAAAACATTATTTCTTTAGTTTCTATATTCACAAAAAATGCATTCCAATGACTCCCAGATTGATATGAATAATCATTGTTAAATATTGTACCAAATGAATCATACTTTTCTGATATAGCATTTATATCACAATTGCATAGATCACTTAACACACAATTTCCACTTATATTTTTTTTGGCAAAATCTCTTGTTGTTGGTTCATAAAATTTAAATTTTGGATGTTTTTTCTCAAAGTATTTAAGAATATCGACAATATCATCTGTACTTAGCCATGTATCTGGTTTTTTATCCCATGAATATGGAACCTTCGGAGCGAAAACATCTTCTGTTATTTTATTAATACTTTTTATAGATATAGTGTCACTTCTTGAAAGAATGCTTTTCCATTTTGAATCGTCTTCGGTATTTAACCTTATACTCAATTCTTTCCATAGTTTTTTTTTAGATATTTTCTTATTTGTCGTAAGAATATCTTTTCTTCTTATCCTATTGTTTGTATTTGCTTTGTTCCATATTTTTCTAAGTTCTTGTAGTTTTTTTGTTGTGAAACAACTTATTTTCCTTGTTTTAAAATTAGAACATTTTTTTCTCGTTACTTTTTGTTTATACATAAGATTATTATTAGTAAAAAAATAATATGGATTTAAAAAATTATTCAACAAGTTATATTCGTGTTCTAGAGAATACATATAGTAATATATGTTTGAATGATATATATGACAGGTTACTTACATTGCGTACTCTAAAAGAACTTTCAAATAGCAGAAATAAAGATTTAAATGATAAATTAAATCATCTACAATCGAAAAAAAAGTCATCTTTGAAGTCAGAATTTGAAATGTTATCTATAGACAATGAAATAAATGTAATCAATAAAGATATTAAGAAATTAACAAAAATAAATGAAGATTCGTGTAATGGTTTAGAAAAAACAAATGATTTAATGAAGCATTATGTTGATCAGATAAGAACAATCTTATTAGAGTTATCTTCAGATATATAAAGTCTTTAGATGATTTGAGAAATCCTTTTTATTCATACAATTATCACAATTATTACATTTGAAACCATCAGATGAATAATATGTACCTTGAAAATAATCTCTAATCAATCTCATTCTACATATGTTTGTATTTTTAACATAAAGTTCTATTCCTTTCATTTGTTCACGTTGTTTACATCTAAGTTCATAATCATCTATCTGTTTTAAGAATATATTATTTATTACAAAATCACCTTTACTCCATAAAATACAACATGTTCCTTGCATATCCTTTTCTCTTGCTGCTCTTCCTATCTCTTGACAATATGATTCCATGTCTTTTGGTATTCCATAATGAATAATTGTTTCAATATCCGAGATATCAATCCCCATCCCAAAGGCAACCGTCGCTGCAAGTACATCTATCTTACCCAGAGTAAATTTATTTTGTACTGAATCTCTATTTTCTCTACTTAATCCCGCATGATAGTATCCTGAAACATAACCCCAATGACTAAGAGCATTCGAAATTTTTTCAGTATCTTTTTGCGTTTTACAATATACAATCGTTTTACCTTGTATCTTGTCTCTTATAATACTTATACTATTCTTAAAATCATGTTTGTACATAACCGATAAATTTAAATTATCCCTTGTAGGAGAAATATGAATATATACTGGATTTTTTAATTCTAAAACATTTGCAACTAAATTAATTGTTTTCTTAGTAGCAGTTCCTGTAACTGCCATAATAGGTGGTCTTTTCTTGAACCATTTGTTCATTTTGTTAAGTGCAGTATAACTACTTCTAAATTCAGACCATGATGAAATGCAATGACATTCGTCAATCGCAATCAGTGAAATATGCTTTTCCATGCCTTTAATCCACGATTCTCTACTCAAAAAATTCTCCGGTGTCATGTATATTACGCATGGTAATTTGCCATCGAAAATATCTTTTTTTTGATCGTGTGTTATTTGTCTATCATCTAGATCCATATTTTGACTAAAAGATGTAACAATTGTACAAACATCTTTATATCTTCTTTGTTGATCTTTCATCAAAGATATTAAAGGAGATATGACAATTACCGTTTTCATAAGAATCATATGTGGTAGAATATAACATATACTTTTACCAAATCCAGTTGGTAGAACTCCAATTATATCCTTTCCATTCAACACGGATGTAACAATCTCCTTCTGTTCTTTCTTTAATTTAGATAATCCAAGTTTTTCAAGATAGTTTTTCAAAGGAACTCGCATGTAAATTATTTATATCTACATTCTTATTTTCAATCATTTTTAGAATTCTACTTTAAGTAAAAAGGTATATTGAAATACAAAACAATTGGGTTTATGTTTAAAATAATTAGTGTATGTAAAAAATATATAAGTACCGATATCAAAAGTACATCATATCTAAATTGTGTAGTATTATAATATACAAACACTACAAAAGGTATGATGTGAGTTACATGAGATACTATATTATATATCATATATTTCTTATCCGTCAAAAATTTTGGATATAAAATATAATTACATAACATTATGCAACTTCCTACTATAAAAACGAATAATGCTATTGAATATGTACATGGTAATATATTTAAATAATACAAAATATGAAGAAGAATTGCCCAGTTTGAAAAGAATAGCACAAATAGGAATCCATGTTTTTTAACTAATTCATTCATTACTATTCGAAAAAAATTAATCTCTAGAATTTTTAGGGGCTAAACACATTTTTATTTCACCTAAACTTCCTACACTATAACATACAATTAAAGGATAATCGTTTTTCAAATATACCTGAATTGTTTGACACAAATTAGTACATTTTGTGAATAATGTAAGATATTTTAATGAAAATACACCTTGTACAATTTCTATATCGTCCTCATTTGAAACAACTGACATTCCACCATTTGTTGATTCTCCCAATATAGTCTCTTGTTGTGCAAATTCTCCTTTGCATGTTAGAATAAGTTGACCGGCTACAGACTTAATTTCAATTTCTTCTGAAATATTACTCATATCTCTGCAAATCTTTTGGAAATCAGATGATTTCATACTAATAACTGATGTAAATTGAGCAGGAGGTACAGTAATGATCTCATTACTTAGATCCATTAGATTCAATTTGAACGTTGTGGATGCTCTTTTTTGTTCATTTTCTATCTTTATTCCTAAGTGATTTATGTCATCTTTCTCTATAAATAAGGTTAAAGTGTCGTTATTTGTTATTGTTTTTATAAGTTTAAAAAAATTGACCATGTTCACACCTATAATTTGTTTATGTGTACAATGAAATAACTCAAAATTATCTTTACCTAGACTCATATGAACAAGTGTAGTGTGTGTTGGATCCATAGATAATATTCGGATCCCATCAGGTGATATTTCCATATTTGTGTCTGGTAAAATTTCTTTTACTGCCTCAATTGTGCATTTTAATATTATAGATTGAATTGTTACAACTAAAACTGAATAACGATCTGTACATGTCTCCATTAGAATATTCGTTGTTCACCGAGACCTTAAGCAATTTTTTTTTTAATAAACAATGTAATATGGGTTTGGCAGTTGACGTTGTTGAAGGTTGTTTAGAGCATTATACTCAACCAACTGAAGAAGCAAAAACCTCTCATACGACAAAATTAGTGAAAGTAATTGCATTGGCAATTATAATTTTAATAATAGCAGTATTTGGACAATGTCTTTGGAACATTTTTCTTGCAGGTGCAGAGAAGGGGTCCGGTTATTTTACATTTATAAAACCATTGCCATCACCTCTTCATACGATTGGAGTTTATCTTACACTAGTGTTGTTTTTTGGCTCATGTTAAATTTCTAATAAAATTTAATGTCTGGTAATTTTGATGGTGAAGAAGGATATACAATTAATGACCTTGTTTGGCTTTGGGCAAATAACTCTAATATAGAAGGCTATGAAGATATTAATTTAGAAGGTATAGAAAATTTAGGAGATAATAGAGCAGAGCAAACTAATTTTTTTATAAATTATCTACTGAATATTCCAGGTTTCTTTTTAGAACCAGAACCTGAACCCGAACCAGAACCTCAACCAGAACCTGAACCCGAACCCGAACCAGAAAGGTCTCCAGATGTGTTTTTATCTTATCATAATGGAAGTGTCTATATTCGAGAAGAAAACATGAATTTAAAATTGACAAGTATTCTTATCGTATTAACTGGTATTAATACTCAATTTACGCATGATAATTCCATCAACCCTATATTTAATGATCTTGGTTGGTCTGTATATGTTAACCTTTATAGAGGATATACATATGTTTTATTATGGTCTGATGGGACAAATCCTTATTTGATAGAGTATAATTATACATCATTCGGTTCACAGTTATACAATTTCCCAACAGAAATTGTTAATGATAATATAACACTTATTTCAGTAGAAAGTTGCTCTTTTATAGTAGAGAATGGCTTATCTGCTGATGTAACATTCCGGGCCATCGTAAAAGATGTTACTTATGAACCAGAACCAGAACCTGAGCCTGAACCGGAACCTGAACCCGAGCCTGAACCTGAACCCGAGCCGGAACCTGAACCCGAGCCAGAACCTGAACCCGAACCTGAACCTGAACCCGAACCTGAGCCAGAACCTGAACCCGAACCCGAGCCAGAACCTGAACCCGAACCCGAGCCAGAACCTGAACCCGAACCCGAACCTGAGCCAGAACCTGAACCCGAACCTGAGCCAGAACCTGAACCCGAACCCGAGCCAGAACCTGAACCGGAACCCGAACCTGAGCCAGAACCTGAACCCGAACCTGAGCCAGAACCTGAACCCGAACCTGAACCAGAGCCACAGCCGGAACCTGAACCTGAACCGGAACCCGAACCGGAACCTGAACCTGAACCCGAATATGCACTATATGAACCGGAACCCGAACCTGAACCTGAACCCGAACCCGAAATTGTATGGTTTGATGATGATAGTTTTATGAGAAATTCGAATGTCGTGTCTGAATCTGGATTCTTATATGCACATGAAATCTCAGGTCTTGTGCGTGCTGAACATTTCAAAACAGGTGATTATGATGAACATGGAATCTCTATTTTCGATGATGAAAACTATAATAATTTAATAGGAAAATTTACAATACTTCCATATGATGAAGTGCCAATATATGTTAAATTCGATCCACCATTTGATAACGAATCTTATGATCAAATGTATTACACAATCTATTCATTATGGAATAGAATAGCTGAAGGAACTGGAGCTACACAATATGTAAATGATAATACAAAAGTATTTATCGAATTACCAGACTCTTCTATAGATTATACAGGATATAGAGTACTATTTAAAAACGATTTAACACCTTATACCATAACTGATTATGATCAAACCAATAAATCTGCTAGTTTTGATCCTATTAAAGTATTTTATACAATTGACTCAAATGGTGTAGATTGGGAATTATACAAGTGATTTATTTTTTTATAAGAACGCAGTTTGTTGATTGATGGTTTGTTTAATTTATTGTTCTGTTTTCTTGTTTTACATGGTTTTTTAAGTTTCTCTCTTTTTATATATTTTTTTGGAATGACATGTTTTATTCTCAATTGACTATATAATTTCATTAATTAACTATTTTTTATTTTATGCAGCCAAATATCTAAATCAGACTTCTTAGTTGATGTTCGAGCATTTAATGCTGGAAAAGAACCAATTATACCTGATTTACATTGTTCAATAACCATATTTGGATTAGAACCAATTATACCTGATTTACATTGTTCAATAACCATATTTGGATTAGAACCAATTATACCTGATTTACATTGTTCAATAACCATATTTGGATTAGAAACAA
>Ga0163179_10000439_pt1 | contig 30326 bp, 43 predicted proteins | sample AtlANTMetagenome_FD_109643 | JGI IMG/M metagenome (GOLD analysis project Ga0163179, IMG submission 109643) | Marine eukaryotic phytoplankton communities from the Atlantic Ocean - Atlantic ANT 2 Metagenome | ecosystem: Environmental > Aquatic > Marine > Oceanic | place: North Atlantic Ocean...
CAAAGTGTAGCACTCCAAGACTGGTATGATGTAGGTAATATACAAAGCTATCAAACAGTAAAACAAAAACCCAGCTTTAGTGTATTGGACAAAACACACCAAGAAATCTACAGCGTAAACAATAGAATTATTAAACTGTTTACTGACAAGCCTGCTATCCAACCTAATGCAAACTATCCGCACCCTCAGCCTATCCAACACAGTACACACGGATTAAGCTATAGTCGTGTTGAAGGTAAAGTTAATCCAGTCAATGGTGACTTTGATCGAGTATTCAACAATCTTCAAGACACTTGGCGTTTTAGTTTACACAACAATATAGCTTGTACAAATAGAAGTTTATGGCAAGACAAAACATGGGAAAGATTTGATCAAATAGTTCAACAGTTTCCACAGTTCAGCGGAACAGTGCAGGTAAATGACAAAACTATAGATTGTACACGAACTGTAGAAAACATCGACTGGGATCTAGTAAGCACAGGAATAACTGGCGCTTGTCATGGTGATCTGGTAGTAGACAACATAATAGTTGGTGAAGATCAAATACATTATATAGACCATAGACCTGGAGTTGTCAATGATATTTTTTATGATATTTGTAAATTTTATCACAGTTTGCTATTACACAACAAGAACCTTGAGAAATATAACTTGACAGAACACAACAATCACTATACAATTAAAACATCGCCGAGCGAAGAGGACGAACTACGGCTAAACGCATTTAGAATATCACCTATCTATTGTCAACACAAACGTAAAATAGAATTGGGTGTTGGATGCATTTGGTTAAGCATGAGTCCATTAAACGTTGATAAGAATTTAAATAAATTTTTATTTTTATTAGCTATCGAACAATTAAAAAAATATGAATAATTTTGACAAAACATGGATTGGCTATGTGTCAGCACTACATGATGCTCGTAACGAAACAACAATAATTACAAACATTAAACGTGCAAGACGAATTGTATTCATTGCTAAAGGGCGTGTAGGACTTGCAACTAAAATGTTTATGCAACGTTTGAGTCAGATGGGATATAATGTTGCACACAGTGAAGACCTATTAATACCTGAGATAGGTCAACAAGACTTAGCAATATTTGTAACAGCAAGTGGTTCAACAGTTAGCAGTCTTGCATACACATTGGTAGCAAAACGCACAGGCTGTCGTACAATGGCTATTACTTTTAATCCACAAGGTCAAATATGTTTGGAGTGTAATGAAGTTGTTGCATACCCACAACCTGAAACAAAAGGTTTGATGAAAAGTTACTATGAAATTGGATTCATTTATATATTTGAAAGAATAATAAGTTTGTTACCTCAAGATGATTTTATTCATACGAATTTTGAGTAAAGTATTGATTACTATTATAACTTTTATCACAGATGTATATATCAAAATGAGGTTTTCCCATATGCAGTGCAGTATACTTACACCCCCATTTTTTAAGTTGCTCTGTAGTAAGTTCTGTCCAATTCTTTCCACTGGTAGCTCCTCTAGCAGTCCAATAGTGTATTTCGTGTCCTTGGTCATACAAACGATTAATCTCTTCTATACGTTCTTCAAAAGGCATTTGAGCTCTGTAGGTAGCTTCTGTTTTTCCTTTCATAGGAATATCTTCACAAATAGTGCCGTCAATGTCGATATAGTAAATCATAAATATATTTATTAAGTGTGTGTTTAATGGAGAAATAATGAAAATTTTGATATGTGGTCTTAAAGGAAGCGGAAAGAAAACACTAGCGGAGCCACTTGAGGAACTTTTAAAAGATAAATGCACAATCGTTGTTGAATCATGTACTAATCAAAATCAAGTTGATGAGATAGATCCTCAATATATTGTTTGGATGGATACTTTGGATAATGTTAAAACATTTAAACCAAACAATGTAGATTATCATATCAGTGCTTGGTTCAATGATACACATACACAATTAGCAGATGTAATAATACGTTATATTGAAAGGAAAGAAAAAAATTAATGTGGGTATTGGTGATTATATTTCTAGCAGGAACATCACCTGTAGCATTTAATGCCGCTGGGCAAGGTGTTACATTTGATACTATGATCGAATGTTTCCAAGCTAGAGAAGCACTACAGAAACAATCAGCAGGAGAAAGTGAATATTTTCCTCCTGGACAACAGGCTGTGTGTGTAAGGACTCAACATGATTAAATGGGGCTGGACAGGCATGGCACATGATGCTAGCCTAGCAGTATTTGACGACAACCAACTAATGTTTGCGGCACATGCAGAACGTTATTCAAAAATAAAAAACGACAAAAATTTAAATAATGATTTAATTGACGAAGCACTTGAATACGGAGAACCCAATAAGATCTACTTTTACGAGCGTCCATTGCTTAAAAAAACCAGACAACTGTATTCAAAGCAATACACACTACTAGGCAAAGAATCACCTACTACATATATACGCAAATTCTATAATAAGGCACCTAGTTGCACTACAACTAGTCATCATCATAGCCATGCCGCCGCTGGTTACTACACCAGTCCGTATACTGATGCTAGTGTACTATGTGTAGATAGTATTGGTGAATGGGATACTATAAGCATATGGACAGGCAAAGGCAATCGTTTGAAAAAACTATGGAGCCAACGCTATCCTGAAAGCATAGGTATTTGGTATAGTGCAATGACACAGCGTATTGGATTAAAACCACAAGAGCATGAATACATATTAATGGGTATGGCGGCAATAGGTGATCCTAATAAATTATATGATAGAATTAAAAAAGATTTTATTATAAAAATGCCCTCAGAGAAAGATGGTTCAATATTTTTTAGTAGAACCTGTCACAGAGGTTGTTTAGATTGGGCACCTGATCTTAGATCAGTACAAAATTATGCAGACATTGCCGCGGCTGTACAGCGTATATATGAAGAAATATTTGAAGGATTAGTTGCATTTACAAAAAGAATTACTGCTAAAGAAAATTTAGTGCTAATGGGAGGTTGTGCATTAAATTGTAGTGCCAACAGTATTGCACATAAGTACTGTAAACAAGTATGGATTATGCCAAATCCAGGAGATGCTGGAAGTGCAGTAGGTTGTGTACTAGCACACTGGAAACAACATATTGAATGGCCCGGGCCTTATCTAGGGCACGATATAAAAGGAGAGTATCCAGTTGAAAAGATACTACAAAAATTACAATCAGAGAGGATTACTGCGGTGGCCTCTGGTCGTGCTGAGTTTGGCCCTAGGGCTCTTGGCAACCGTAGTATTCTTGCTGATCCCCGCGGAGATGATGTCAAGACACTTGTTAACAGCATCAAACACAGAGAAGAATTTAGACCTTTCGCACCAGCAATCCTTGAAGAACATGCATCAGATTATTTCGACGGTGTCACAGGCCCATACATGCAATATACCTCAACGTGTAAAAGACCTGATAGATTTCCAGCAATCGTCCACTATGATAACACCTCAAGAGTTCAAACAGTATCTGCTACTGATAATAGCGGATTCAGAAAACTGTTAGAACGTTGGTATGAAACAACAGGTTGTCCTATGCTACTCAACACCAGTTTAAATATAAAGGGAGAACCTTTGGTTAATACTAAAGAAGATGCACAACGCTGGACAGAACAATATGGAGTACAAGTATGTTTACCAAATTAATTAATTTTATTTTATACCCTTGGCATGAATACAAACGTAAAAAAGCACTTAAAAAAAGATTAGAACGTATGAGATCAAAAGATCCTTATATATATGAGTGATTGACATTTTGTTAAAAATGTGTATAATAAAACAGTCTATGGAGATTAAATGTTAGACGTTATTCAAATCAGTTATCACGAACCGTATGCTGATGATAATTTTGAGTTATTACAACTTTTTGCACCTCACGCTAAACGTGTACAAGGTGTTAAAGGTATTTTTGAAGCACATAAAAAAGCGGCTAGTATATCTGAGACAGGTCATTTTTATGTAATTGATGCTGATGCTATCATTGATGAAGAATTTAGTTTTAGATTCAAACCAGATAGAAACAAAGATGCATACCCTGGCGTACCTGAAACAGATTGTGTTTATGTATGGCGTAGTCGTAATCCTGTGAATGATTTGTTGTATGGATATGGAGGTGCAAAACTTTTTAAACGTCAAGCAATGTTGGAAGCTGAACACTGGAATGTTGATATGACCACAAGTATAGGTTGCCCATTTGTGCCTAAATTTCAGGTAAGTAATATTACAGCGTTTAATACAGATCCTTTCAACGCTTGGAAAAGTGCTTTTAGAGAATGCACAAAACTAGCCAGTGCTATTATTCCCAATGGTGACAACACAGACAACGAATATAGACTTAAAGTTTGGCAAGAACGAGGCGAAAACCGTGAATATGGAAAATACGCAATTATGGGTGCAAAGCAAGGCGCAGAATTTGGCAAGCATTACAAAGATGATATAAAAAAACTAAATCGTATTAATGATTTTAATTGGTTGAAAGAAACATATGAACAAGAAATTATCTGAAGATTTAACACATGTGGTAAATCATCAACTAGGTCAAAACCTACATTGGATGCATGGATTAGAAGAATATCTTACTAATACTAAATCTCAACATGTTGATAAATTTTTTGAAATAAAACGTGCTATCATGTACGGTAATATTTGGTACATTAAAAATTGTGTACAGGATGAAATCCGCAGAGGCGAAGTAGAACTAACAGATGACTTTCTAAATATATTACTTGCACACTATACTGGATATGAATATGTTACACATAGAAAAGTTCTTCAATATGTAGCACACTGTTTGGACAATGATTACATAAGAAAGATGAGTAGTTGGAGTATCAAGTGGGAAGAACGTGCAAATCTAAATGAACATTTCAGCAGAGGACAAATGAAAAGCAAGTGCTGGATGGTAGAAAAACTATCAGAAGTTTTTCCAAACGCATACTTGGGAAATATAGCACACTACGGTGGTTGGTACGCCACAGTTGCTAAAAATATTTTTGAAAAATTTACTGTAAAAAAATATTTAAATATAGAGCTAGATGAAAATTGCATAGAAATTGCAGATGATTTCAACTATGAACAATGGAAAAATAGTTGGCAATTTAAAAGTGTACAGCATAATGTAAATGATATCCAATATGCTGAAGACGGAACTTTTCGTGTTAGGATAAAAAATATTAATCAGGACCTTGTTCCTGTAACATTTAAACCAGATCTAATTATCAACACCAGTTGTGAACATATGAACGAAGAGTGGTTTCATAACCTACCCAAAGGCATGTTGGTGTGTTTACAAACAAATGATTATTTTGATAACGAACAGCATATAAATTGTGTTAAAGGTGTAGAACAAGCAAAAGAAAAATACCCATTTAGCGAACTGTTATATGAAGGTGAAATAGAAACACATCTATATAATAGATTTATGTTGATAGGTGAAAAATGAATGGTAGAAAAACTTTCACTTAGGCAACTACAAACTGAAGCCGCAAGGGCACTCAGTACAATGCAAGCAACCAATAACAATATAAATCAATTCAATAAGAAAGCACATCATAACAGTCAGTTATGGTATCAAGCAGTTATAGATTGGTATATCGAACAGTATGGTGATCTACCTAGTCAGACAGGTCCTGGCAAGAATGTTAAGTTGATATCAGATGTATAGGTATGAAGATATCAGAACAGTACATTTAGAAATTACACAGAAGTGTCAGGCGGCATGTCCTATGTGTGATAGAAATGAAAATGGCGGCAAAGATAATAAACACATAACAAATGCTGAGCTTAGTTTAGAAGACTGTCAATCAATCTTTACACCCGCATTTATTAATCAATTACAAACAATGTACATGTGTGGCAACTTGGGAGATCCTATTGTAGCCAAAGATACACTAGAAGTATTTGATTATTTTAGAAGTCACAACAAAGACATTTGGCTAAGTATGAACACAAATGCTGGAGCAAAAAATGTTGAATGGTGGCAAGAACTTGCTAAAACAATTGGAAAAAAAGGTGCCGTTATATTTTCAGTTGACGGTCTTAGTGACACTAATCATCTGTATAGGCAAAATGTTGTTTGGGACAACATAGAACGCAACATGCGAGCTTTTGTAGATGCTGGTGGCAGAGCTCGTTGGGACTTTATTATATTTGGACATAATGAACATCAAGTCGAAGAAGCTGAACAGTTGGCTAAAAGTTGGGGAGTAGAACGTTTCCAAAAGAAGAAGTCAGGTCGTTTTTTCAGTGCTACTAATCAAAAGAAAGATACACATCAAGCACAAAATCGCAAAGGTGTTGAAACACAACTATTGGAAAAGCCCAAACAATTAAGCAATCAGAATCTAGCATTATTAAAACAAAAAGAAATTGCAAAAACCTATGGAGGTATGCAAAACTATTATGATAGTTGTAGTATAAAATGCAAAGTAGTAGAAGAGAAAAATATCTTTATCACAGCAGAAGGATTGTTAATGCCTTGTTGTTGGGCCGCTGGGCGTATGTATAAATGGTGGCATCAAGACTATAGAGTAGAACAGATATGGGACTTTATTGACAGAGCTGGTGGTAAAGAGGGAATAGATGTAATAAACAATGATTTACAATCAGTAATGAATGGAACTTTATTAGATAATATCAAACAAAGTTGGACATTACCAAGTATTGAGCAAGGCAAGTTGGGTGTATGTGCTATGAAGTGCGGAACTGAGTTTGATCCGTTTGCTGAGCAATTCAAGTAGTAGTTAAATACATATATGAAAACTGATAAAATTAGCCCAACATTTTGTGCGTTACCCTGGTTACATTTAAGTAGTAGACCAGATGGTAAGATGCGTACCTGTTGTACATCAAACGCCAGCAGTGTACAAGATCCAGATAGCAGTAAAAAAGTTGGCGGTGGCGAAGTTGGTGTAGTCAAAACAGATGACGGTATTCCTGCTAACTTCAATCATACCAGCCTAGCTGATGCGTGGAACAGCAACTATATGAAAAATGTACGCAAGATGATGTTGCGTGGCGAAAAACCTGCACCTTGTTTAAAATGCTACAAGGAAGAAGAAGCTGGACATTTATCAAAACGTAATTGGGAAACAGACTATTGGAGTAAACGCTATGATCTTTTTGACCTTGCAAAAGAAACGCAAGAAGACGGAAGTGTAGATCCTAAAATACGCTATATTGATTTGCGTATGGGTACAAAGTGTCAGCTGGCTTGTGTGATGTGTAGCCCGCACGATAGTTCAGGTTGGATTAAAGAATGGCAATCAATGTATCCACAGATACAGAATGATAGACTGAAAGGTACTAGTGGGTGGGACAACAAAGGTCGTAATGATGGAGCCAGCTACAATTGGCATAAAAACAATCCACGCTTTTGGACAGAACTTATGGAACAAGTTCCGCACATGTATCAACTTTATTTTGCTGGCGGTGAAAGTTTGATCATTGATGAACACTATGATCTATTAGAAGAATGTATCAAACAAGGTTATGCTAAAAACATTGAACTACGCTACAATTCAAATGCAGTTGAATGGCGTGATGATTTGTTTGATTTATGGGCAGAGTTTAAACGTGTGAGATTTCACTACAGTATTGATGCACTAGGAGAACAAAATGATTATATACGCTATCCGACGCAATGGTCACACCAAGAAAATGTTTTTTGGCTACTAGATAATACTGCACCACAAGTAGAAGTTACTACAGCTACAACTATTATGGCACTCAATGTAGCATATATTCCTGAATTTATACAATGGAAAGTAGCACAAGGATTTAAAAAAATTAACACCTGGCCCTTTGGTGCTGGAGGAATAAACATGCATTTTGCTTATTGGCCACCACAGTTAAATTTAAAAGTATTACCGCAACACATTAAACAACAGATTACCAACAAGTATGAGCATGAATTTTATCCTTGGTTAGATGATAATTGGCAAAGTTTTACAGGGGTGAAAGAAAATAACATAGACAAAGAAACATTTTTTAATAATCCTTATGGTCTTAAAAGATATAAAGGAATTATTAATTTTATGAACAGCGAAGATTGGAGTCAACGATTACCAGAAACTCGAGAATGGCTGAATTTGGTTAATCAACAGCGTAATTGGGGTAACAAGTTTCCTGAGGTATTTCCGATACTTGCGGAGTTGTTATGACCAATAAACCCAATCCTAATCAACCTTGGTATAGAGCAGGTGACCCTTTTCCAGAAGGTTATCCTACATGTGTAGTTCCTTGGACCAGTATTTGTTTAGCCGCCAATGGCGATATAAAACCTTGTTGTAATTATGAAAGCAAAGGTCAATTCAATATATACAGAGGCGATACATTAGAACATGCTTGGAAAGGTTGGGATCAACTACGAAAAGAAATGATAGAAGGCAAATATCCAAGTAGGTGTAAACGGTGTTGGAAAACAGAAGAAAGTTTAGGTAGCAGTAGACGTCATTGGATGTTTGAGAAGATACAAGACAAACCCAAACCTTTTGAATATGAAGTTGAAGCTCCAATGAATCTTAGACACATGGATTTAAATTTTGGAAATACCTGTAATTTAAAATGTAGAATGTGTGGCAGTTGGGGAAGTACACACTGGTTTAAAGAAGATAAAAAATTACAATCTATTAATTATAATTTCAAAAGAAACACAAGCAATTCAAGTGCTAGGACTATTGATCCAAGTTTATACAAAAACATGGAAGACAAACTCAGCAAAATGGAACGCATAGACTTCAAGGGTGGAGAACCTCTGATGCAAGATGGTATGTATGAAGTATTGCAAATGTTGGTGAACAATGGCAGTGCTCCTAATGTTGAACTAGGTTATGTTACAAACGGAACTAAAGCACCCGATAGTTTAAAAGAACTATGGCCTCACTTCAAACGTGTAACACTGAATATTAGTATTGAAGCTACAGGTGATCTTTATCAATATATCAGAGGAAGCAACACACAAACTATAGAACAGCTTGAACAAAATTTACATTGGTATGATCAATTTGATAATATTAAAGGACATTTTAGTGTTGCAATAAGCACATACAGTATTTTTGATTTACAAAATCTAGCAGATTGGATTGAACGTGTAACCAGTAATCTGAAACAATGGAAAACAGAAGTAGCTGATAGAACCAGTGATAGTGTTCATTGGTACGAAAAGCCCAATCAATTTCAAATATTGGTTGTTGATCCACCTTACTTAAATCCTAACAATATGCCACCTCACATCAAACAGCGTGTTATTGATTGTTGGGATAAGAAATATCATTTGCTTGACGAATTGCGTAATAGAATGACAGTAACAGACTACAGTGAAAAAGATTGGAAGTTGTTTAAACAATTTACAACTGAATTAGATAAACTAAGAAACACCAATGTTCTTGATTATGTTCCACAACTTGAAGGTGAATTTTAATGACAGAATATTGGGAAACTAGAAGAAGTGCAAGAGAGTTTACTGACAAAGAAGTAGACTTTAAAATAATTCAAGACATTGTAAGTATAATACCAGCTATACCATCTCAGAACGCAGTTGTAGACCATTGGTGGGTAGTACTTGGTCCTGACGATTCTAAATACAAAGAATGGTTGGTCGACAATGTATACTATACACAGGAAAAATTTGTTCCGTATGTGAAAGAATATTTTATAGGTCTAGTTACAGCTCCGTATGTATTTCATAGTTTTAAAATTACACCAACTCCAAGATATGATTGGTCCATGTATGTTAGAAACAATGCCTTTCATGCTGGAGTTATCGTTTCACAAGCAATTGATAAAGGATTAGATGCGGCTCCGATTGCATGTAGAGAAGGTTGGGCTGACACTGAAAGACAAGAGTATAGAGATATAATTTGGGAAAGATTCGAACCTGTTTTCAAAAATAATTCACACACATACAATGGTAAAGTTTATAATTGGAATATTGATACTATATTTGAACCTATGATGTGTGTTGGGGTGGGTCATGGAAAACCTTATGAAGGTGTAAAAGTAAAAAAATATAAAGATGGAATAACAAAATGCAGTAAGCCAAAAAAGACAACGGGGAATGTTTCATTATGAAAATAGTCCGTGTAGAACATAGCAGTAAAAAATATAAAGAATGGGTACGCATAGAATGGAACATGGGCCGACGTTGTAACTTTGATTGTAGTTATTGCGGTAGAGATTTGCATGACAATACAAGCAAGCACATGCCAATAGAAAAATTTGAATATGCTATACGCTCAATGCGTGAGTTTTATGCTGACAAACAGATACGCATGAGTTTGACAGGTGGCGAACCTTTTGTACACCCAAAAATACTTGAGATATTAGAACTGTTTCCAAAATATAGTGTAGATGAAGTCAGCACTATTACCAATGGAAGTTTGCCATTGGAAAAATATCAACGTGCATTAGAACTAATCAACAATTTAATATTCAGTTGGCATTTTGAATTTTTGCGTGTGGATCATATGAAGCATGTATTGACAAATCTAAATCGCAAGCAGGTCAAAGTACATTTAATGTATTTGCCGGGCAAATTAGAAGAGATAAAAGATGTTGTAGATTGGTTACAAGACAATAGTGTTAAATTTAATGTAAGGCGTATAAGACCAATGACCAATAGAAAGACAGGTGAATACAACCCACCTTTTTCAAGTGGTATGAAATTTCCAGGTGAACAATGGGGTGGGGCTGAAGGATACTACAGTCAAGCAGAACTTGAATATTTGGATAGCTTTAATAACGCCGGCACAGCTGAATTGAATTGTGAATTGTTTACTAAGGATGAAAGTTGGTTAGACAATGTAAACACACTTACAAAAAACAAATGGAATACGTTTAAAGGTTGGCAATGTATGGCAGGTATCGAAACACTTATGATAGACAATGACGGTAGTGTTTATAGAGCAACATGCAAACAAGGCGGTGTATTAGGTAATATAGAAACAGGTTTTACACTTGAAGATGATCCTGTGCTTTGTATGAAACAATGGTGCAACTGTGCCGCAGATTTAAATACAACTAAGTGGTTACCAATGGAGAATGTATGACATTTAACGCATGGCAGTATACAGGTGAAGAAAAACAAGACCCACCTGAAACTATAATTTATGTAGACAATCCTAGAGTATGGTGTATGGGAGAAGATTTAGATCACCCCAAAGTATATTACACAATACCAGATGGAGGTGAAGCTGTGTGTGGATATTGTGATATAAAGTTTAGGATGAGAAATGAAGATCAGTGAGACGTTTTGTGTACTACCTTTTACACATCTAAGCACAAGACCAGACGGATCAATAACTCCATGTTGTCGCAGTAGAGATACTTTAGGCAATATCAAAGACATGACTTTTGAACAAGCATGGAACAGTGAACGTCAACAAGAGTTGAGAACACAACTATTAAATGGTGAGCGTCCTAAACATTGTTTTCAATGTTGGGATATGGAAGATCAAGGATCAGTTAGTTTACGCAAAAGCATGAACAAAACTAGAAAATATATGATTCCAGAAAATTGCAACCCGGTAATGCCATTTGAAGTTCCAGTACTTGAATTAAAAATGAGTAACTTGTGCAACTTTAGATGTAGAACCTGTAAACCCGATCTGTCAACAACATGGTTAAAAGATTGGCACAAAGTAAAACACGAATACGAAAGCATAGGAATATTCAATAATACTGCTAGGGAAGAAAACTTCAACAATGATCAATTTGTAGAAGATATAGTTAAGCTAGCGCCTACTATTGAAATAGTAGAATTTGCAGGTGGTGAACCTCTTATGGATCCACTTCACTACAAAGTACTAGAAGCACTTGAACCTTTTGGTGATAATATTAGTGTAAAGTATAGTACCAATCTCAGCAAATTAAAGTTTGGAAAATTTGATACACTAGCTAGTTGGAGTAAGTTTAAAGGCGTAGATTTAAGTTTAAGTATTGACGGTTACCCTGCACTAAACAACTATATCAGAACTGAATCGGATACTGACGTTCTAGCACGAAATCTACGTGATGTCAAGAACGCATTAGGCGACAAATACAACGGTAGAGCCGCGTTATGCTACAGTGCTTGGAACGTGTTTGGTCTAACTGAAAGCTATGATTATTTTGAAAATGTATTGGATGCAGATGTACATGGTAACATAGCCTGGGATCCTGTATTCATAAATCCGCAGGTATTACCTCAGCATCTCAAAGATGTAGTTACAGAAAAATACAAGAATTATTTGGATAAAATACAATTTTCTATATCACATCGAAACAAACGTATTCATAGATTTGTAAATCAAAATATGAATTTTTTAAATGCAAAAGACCAGAGCAAACACTTTGAACAATTTTTGCGTTATACTCGTCAACTGGATGAAAGCAGAGGCACAAATGTACTTGATGTAATACCGGAGCTAAAAGACTATGTCTGATACTTTTTGTATATTACCATGGATGCATCTAGCCACTAATGCAAGTGGTACACTAAGAGTTTGTTGTAATAGTACTCCTGGTAAAAACTTTATTATAAGACCAGACGGAAACAATTATAAATTATTTCGTGATGATATAGAACAAGCATGGAACAGTGAAACTTATCAGACAATTAGGCAACAGTTTTTAGATGGTGAACGTCCTGAAATGTGTGAACGTTGTTTTAGAGAAGAAGATGCTGGAGTAAAGTCTGCTAGACAAGGTGCAAATGAAAAATGGATGAAAAATTCAGATGCGAAGTATAACAAAACCGCCCCTTTAAATATAAAATACGTTGATTTAAGATTGGGTAATTTGTGTAATTTAAAATGTAGAATGTGTAATCCATATGCTAGTAATCAATGGCTTAAAGAATGGAATGCTATAACTTCCTATAATCATAAAGAATTAGACACAGATGAACGTATCAGATTAACTAAAATGGATTGGCCCGAAGATAAAAAAACTTGGGAAAATTTGTTTAGTATCGCACATACTGTTGAAGAAATATATCTCACAGGAGGTGAGCCAACTATAATAAAAGAACAACACAAATTATTGGATTATTTTATAGACAATGGCACAGCTAAAGATATAAAATTAAAATACAATACCAATTTAACAAATGTTCCTAGACACTTACTGGACAAATGGAGCAAGTTTAAACGTATACAACTTAATTGTTCTATAGATGCAACACATGAATTAGATAGATATATCAGACATCCAAGTGACTGGAAAACAATACAGCGTAATTTTGAATACATAAGAACATTAGATAACAGTTACATACAAATCCATTGTACGGTGCAAATGTATAACATTTTGAGATTACCTGAACTTATGAATTGGGCAACTCCTTATGGACATGAAATTTATTTTAACATATTAAATCACCCTGAATATCTTAACATACGTTGTTTGCCTGAAAAATTGAAAACACAAGCACATAAACAACTGTTACCATATTGGGATCTTCCAAAAGTAGATGGTATAGTAAAATACATGCTTGCTGAAGATTGGAGCTGGCGATTACCAGACTTTTACAAATACACACATGAACTTGATAGCACCAGGAATGAAGATCTGTTTAGTATAGTGCCGGAGTTTAAAGAATATGAATAATTTCTTTTGTCCATTACCTTGGAATCATTTGATGTTTAAGAACGGTGATAAAGTACAAGCCTGTTGTGAAACATATCAGGATCAATTCGATCCTGCTGAAACAATAGCAGAAACAGCCAATGATCCAATTATGCGTCAGCTAAGATTAGATATGCTTGATCCAAATATTGTTCCTAAAATATGTTGGAAGTGTGAAACTAGAGAAAAATACCAGCCTGAACAAAGCGTTAGAAAAAATGCATTACTGTTACATGATCACTGGACTGAACAACGTGCAAGAGAAAAAACAAATCCAGATGGTAGTGTGGATAACTTTCGTTTAGAACATTTGGATATACGCTGGAGTAATTTATGCAATTACAAATGTAGATTTTGTGGAATACAAAGCAGTAATCTTTGGCTCAAAGAAAACAAAATGATTTATGGAGATAATCTAGCAGACCATTATGATCCTAAAACAGGTATCAGTGAATACAATATGGATTGGGAAGATTTAAAAACACATCTGCCTTACATACGTTATTGCAAACTAGCAGGAGGCGAACCAACTATAATGCCAGGCACTTATCAATTACTAGAAGAACTTATAAGAGTAGAAAACAAGAATTGTATGATAAGTCTTATTACAAATGGCACAACTATACAATATGGAAAACACAATTTACTTGAACTACTCAAACATTTCAAAGGAGTGAGAATACAGTTAAGCATGGAAGGTATGGGAGATAGACATGCTTGGGCAAGAAGTGGCAAAGATGATTGGCATCTAATAGAAAAGAATATTGAACAGTTTCAAGCATACAGAAAAGAATTTGGTTGGAACATAAATTTTCACACTGGAATAAGCTGGATGAACATGTATCATCTCAGTGATTTTATATTGGCATATCCAAACACACAATTTATATTCAATATGGTTACACAGCCTGAAGAAATGAGTATTACAAATTTTTATAAAAGTGACTTAGAAAAATGCAGTTTACATTATGAAAAATTATTAGAAAAGTCACCTACCCCAATAGCAAGTACGCATCTTAGCAAAGTTAAAAAAGCAATAGACAAATCTCTTGCAACTTCAGATGAGAGTATAGATATGGAAAAGTTTAAACGTATTCATCTTATGCTTGATAATAACAGAAAACAAAATTTTGCTACAGCGTATCCAGAATGGAGACATTTGTATGCATAAAGATACTTACTGTCCTATGCCATTTGTAACACTAGCAGTTAACCCAAACAACTGGCTTAGTCGCTGTATGATGAGCAATCATAATATGAGTCCAATAGCTAAAGAAGGATGGAGTAACGACAAATTTACTACTCTTCGGACTGATATGCTCCGAGGTATGTGGGACCAAGATGGTTGTAAAAGTTGTTGGTTCAAAGAAACAAATGGTCAAAAAAGTAGACGCAATCGATGGGTAGACAGTGAACTAAAGTATATGGGTGCAGAAAATGTTTATGCACAAAATTTAAACGTTCGCAGAAATACTATAAAACATTTATATATGAACTTTAATAATATATGTAATTTTAAATGTCGCATGTGTGGTCCACACTTTAGTAATGCATGGGTGTCAGACTGGCGTAAGATGGGAGATGAACTTGATAAAAATCAACAGAATCCAAAACAACAAATAGATATTGATAAGTTTTTACAAGAGTTTGGAAGTGAACTAGGTGATCTATATGGTATATGGGTAACTGGCGGAGAGCCTTTTATGGATGACAGTGTGTTTGATTTTTTTAATAAACTTAAACAACATTGTGATCCTTCACAACTAAAAGTATTGATTACAACAAATGCTAGCAAATTAGATGTGCAGAAACTGAAACAACTGCAAGGATTCAAACGATTACAAATACATGTAAGCATAGATGCTACTGGTGATCTTTATCCTTATATGCGAGGATATAATTATAGTTGGGCTGAAGTTGATGCTAAGATAAAAGAATTATATGAGAATCAAAAAACATATAATTACATATTAAGTTTGAACGGAACATATCAATTACACAATATGTTAAATTTAGAAGATTTTTATAATTGGTGTTTGCAATATGTTACTATGGATTATATCGAAATGCGAGTACTGAGTTCGCCAAAGTGGTTACAAGCAAGACACGCTACACAAGTTATCAAACAACAAGCACAACAACAGTTGGAACGTATGCAAGCAAGATATCCAGACTATCAGTATTTTGATGATATTGCTGTAGAACTTGCGGCAAACATAGACTTACACTATCAGAAAAAATTTGTAAGTTGGAATAAGAAGCTAGATGAGATAAGAGGAGAAACATATGATTATAACTGGTAATCCAAAAGAAGGACTGGCTGAAGCCTTGTATAAAATTTATCCAAGAGCTGTATTTTGCAGTAGAACAACTGGATATGATTTAACAAATACCGATCACATGTTTCAGTTTGCCAATGAATGCACTAAACATGAAGTAATTATTATAAGCAGTGCATTATGGCGCTTTCATCAAACTGTCCTACTGGATCTAGTATACAAGGCAGTTTATAACGCCAAAACGGAAGCACATATAGTGTGTATTGGCAGTACCACTGACAGAACTAGCAAAGGACAAGCATGGCTGTATAGTGCAGAGAAGAAAGCATTAAGAGATTATTGCAATAGTTTAAGTTTAGTAGGAGTATGGCATAGTGGGCCTAAGATTAGTTATATAAGTTTTGGAACGTTGGATAACAACAAAGACAAACACCCAGATAGGCAAGTGATGTCAAGAGACCAAGCCGCTTATTATATTAAGTGGTTGCTAGAACAGCCAAAAGATGTTAATATAAACGAGATCAGTATTGATCCAATGCAGGAAAGAAAAAAATGAGTCTAGTTGCTTTTGGATGTAGTATCACAGCAGGACAAGGATTAGAAGATATCTATCCCCCAAACTCAGAAGGTATGTATGCTGAATTACAAGTAACTAGTAAATTAGCCTGGCCTCAACTGTTAGCTGATTTGTTTGATTGTACTGTTAATAATTTGGGTCATGGTGGATCAAGTAATAAACAAATATTACATACAATATTAAATTATAATTTTACACAAGATGATATTGTTGTAATATGTTGGACCCATGTAAATAGATGGTGTTTAATTAAAACAGCAGATGACATTAGATTTAGACCCAATGGTAGTATATATGAAGATGATATTGAAACACTCGGGTTATGGAATTGCAGTCAGCCACTTCAGAGACGACGAAGCTGGCTTGGAACAAGAACAAAAGATCCAATAACAAAAACAGCAACAGCATTTTATGAACATATCTATGATGATGAAGATATGAAACAGGAAATGCTCAGAAATATTCAATTTGCAAAACTCTACTTAGATACAAAGCAAATTAAAAATTATCATATGACATTGTCATACGATCAATACACATACAAATGGTTTGATACAGACTTATTACCCATAGATTGGCAAAAAATAAAAGATGAAAACCCATATGCTCCAGATAACCAACACCCTGGATCACAAGCACATCAGATTGTAGCACAAGAGGTATTTAAATTAACACAAGGACTTAGTACATGATAACAATATGCGTAGCACTAGAAGCTGAACTACCAGATCCTCTTGGAGGTGAATTTCAAATACTTTATACAGGAGTTGGCAAAGTACAAGCCGCAACAACATTGTGTAAACATCTCTGTCATATCAACAAGCCAACAGAGATCTGGAACTATGGAACAGCAGGTGGATTAAATCCAATGGTCACAGGATTAAACGAAGTAAGTGCATTTGTACAACGTGACATGATGGCTGAGCCACAAGCACCCAGAGGCAGTATTCCATTTACTGAACCATTACTAGGAGATATCAAAACACAAAATAAAAATGCTGGTGTACGCTGTGGTACTGGTGATAGTTTTGTAATGGGACCTGATCCCTGGTTTACTACAGCAGATATTGACTGTGTTGATATGGAAGGCTGGGCACTTGCTTATGTTTGTCAACAGTATAAAATTCCTTTTAAAAGTTGGAAGTATATCAGTGATATGGCTGACGAAAACGCAATGAAAGATTGGAGTACAAATGTAGCCGATGGTGCAGAAATTTTTAAAGAGAAGGTGAGAAATGGCATTTAAAGTACATATGACCAACGAAAACTATGAAAGTTGGACAGTAAAAGAATTTTTAGAGCATGAACTAAATGCAGTGCGTGAACTACATGCTGAAAATCCTAATCCGCTTTATCCAGCAGTAATTGAATATTTAGAAAAGAGATTGAGTGGTGAAATCCAATGAAGAATTAAAATGGAGTAGCTATGACTTTACCAAAATCCCGTTTGACGACCTTGTTCAAGTCGGACAAAGGTCATTGTTATATAGAGACCTCTTTACTATTAGTTGGCTCCTTGGGAGATTCTGTAACTACAAATGTAGCTACTGTTGGCCCTACGCAAGAAGCGACAAAAAAGATCATAGACCTACGGAGCTATGTCTCAAAACCATTGACGAAATAAAACGACAAGCTAGACAAAATGGTTTCAATAGCTTTCATTTTAGCCTTAGTGGTGGTGAGCCTACTTTTCATCCTGGGTATCTTGATATTCTTAAATATTTGGCTGACGATGTGGATAACACTAACTATACTAGTATTCACATGACATCAAATTGCAGTCGTAATATGCAATGGTTTGAGAAATATGTTGAATATGCAAAGCCTTTTCACAGAGCTAGCATCACAGCCAGCTTGCATACAGAACACTTAAATAGTAAAGAGAAAATGCAGGAGTTTGCTGACAAACTTATCCTGTGTCAGGAGTACGATGTACAAATTACAATTAATATGGTTATGGTTCCTGAATGGTTTGAAAAGGACTGGGAAAACGCCCTCTTCTTTCACGAGCAAGGAATCAATGTCACACTCAAACCTCAAAGCGATCCAACGGCAAGTAGAGTCGTGGACGGTTATACGGACGAAATGCTACAACGATTGTGGAACGGTATGCCGCAAATGGCATATACAGAGTCGAAGCGACAATGGGCATTTCGTCCAAGGCCTAATTTCCAACTGCCTCCAGAGACCTTAGGAGAAAATGATAAAAGTGTACCATGGCATATGCAAGTAGAATTTAGAGACAGCAAAGGTAAAAAATGGTACATGGATCAGGCGGAGAGATTTAATGCTTTCAACTTCAACAAATTCAAAGGATGGAGCTGTAACAGTGGTTATCAAGGTATTATCATACGCGAGCCTGATGGCAGTATCAAGCGTAGTTATAGTTGCCATGATGCTCCTCTTGGTAACATAGAAACAGGTTTTAAACTATTTGATGGACCTCGTCCTTGCATAACCGAAAGTTGTGTATCTAGTGCTGATAGTAAAATACCAAAAAGAAAGGAAACAATATGAGTTTTGAATTATACTCTGCTTTATCAGAGTACGGAGATGTGTTTGAACTTAGAGACAAACTGTGGCAACCAGATAGATTTGTGCAATGGACTGAGGATAATTTTGAGTATGTTAGATACAATCCTCGTAAAAAAGTAGCAAGATATGGATTAAGTATTACAAGTTTAGATGGCGGAGTGAGTGGTGTTCCTGATTTAGATAGTTTGTATGAATACAACAAAGAACACGGAACCACATATAGAGAATATTCATTTACTGTTCCTACACCTGTATATGAGAATAAAGATCTAAAAGACTGTATACAAAAGTGGGAAAAATATATGTTTAGGACACATATACTTAGAATGGATCCTGGGGGATTTTTCCCTCCACACAGAGATATGAGAGATTTAAAGTTTGAATCATTTAGATTGATTGTCCCACTCAAAGAAGTAAATCCTCCAAATGTAAATTTTGTAGTTGATGGAAAAATTATAAATTGGATACCGGGCAACATGTATTATGTTAATACTGCTAAGGTACATTATCTATTCAATGGTTGTTTTAGTCCAAGTTATTGGTTGGTACTGAACATTAAAACCAGTGAAGAAAGTGTCAATGAGTGTTTTAAAAGTTTCGGACAATACTAAAAAACCGCAGGAATAATCCGTGCGGTTTTTAATTTATTAGAGTACAATGTTTATGCAATCGTTGAAGTAACTGTGTAACCCAAAGATTCTAATGTTGATTTTCTAGTTGCTACGTCTGAAGCTTTTGTACTATTCCATGTTGCATAAGCGGAATCATCCCATGTTCTTACTAGTGTGTAAGTTTGAGTGTCAGCATCGAAAGATTCTTCGGTAGTTAAACTGTTAGCCGCCCTTGCATCAGCCATTTCTGTTGCATATGCATCATCATTTAATACACTTAAAAAAGCTGTTTTGATTTCATCAACATCTTCAAAACTTGCACCTGATTTTGCGATTGTAATTGTGTTTACTACTGCCATTTTTGTCTCCTAAAAACTATAGCTATATGTTTATTTATCACTGAACGTATATCAGTTGGTCTTTTTTAATAGGGTCACCGATTATCATACCTTGTGTGCGGTAATCTTCTCTGACGCATTGTAATATACATTTACTTTTAGAAATACGTTCAATAAGTTGTATTACCTGCTCTTGATTAAGAGCATATTCAATTTCTTGTGGTACAAGTACCCCCATTGCTTTTTTTAAAGCAATATCATTTATTAACACAAGCCATTGATCTCTATCTTCTTTTGTTGGATAAACTTGGTAAACTGTTACATTATCATCTGTAACTGCCTTTGCTCTAAAAATTAATTTACCATTATCTCTATATTGTCTGTAAATTGTTGCGTAATTTTTCCACCATTCTTCTCCAACAAGTGGAGTTAAATCAGTTGTGATACGTTTGTCTTGATTTGTTATATAGTCAGTATAATATCCCTCTTGGTAAAACGTAGTTTCCGTTACCCAAAAGTCTGCCAAGGTTGTAGTAATGTTTTCCTCCATAGTATTCTTTCTTGTTCGTAATTTTGACTACCTATATAATGCAAACTTACCCAGTTGTCCATAAGTGCTAGGTCTTTTGCTCTCCATTGATGCCCATACATATAACGTTCATTGTTTACCATATCCTCAAACCAAGTTTCAATTTCAGGAGTTTGTACCAGTTCTCTATTGTCTTTTTGAATAGCCATAGTAAAACTAAAGTGAGGTCCCCACATTCCTTCATCAGCAGTTAATCCAAATACTTTACTTTCTAAAGCCATAGCACCCCAATTGAAACTTTCTTTACCTGTTATAGGATGTACTTTTACAAAACTACTCCAGTATGGATCACATGCTCCTTTGTAATCTTGTGTTAATACTTTAAGAGTTCTAAAATATTGTTTAGTTGATTCATCCTGGTCTTCAAACCATTTAGTAATATTCAAGTAATAAATTATATCATCTTCGCTTGGAATTTGTTCTGCCCAGAAAGGTCTAAGCGGAAACTTGTATTCTCTGTGCCAAGGATTGTCAGCATGCCAAGGTAGACTATGTCCTTTAAATCTTGTTTTATTTGACCATGTAACTATATCTCCACTGTCAAATGTTTCCACATGCATCTTGTGTAGTTCTTCATTCCATGGTGTACTTAAACTTGAACACCAGTCTAAGAACTCTTGTCTGGTCATATCTACGTTACGTCTAACGTAGTAGCCTTGTTCCCTTGCTTCTTCTATTACTTGTTGTGGACTATCCATGTTTTTTGCTTTGGTCTCTCATTTGTCTTTGTTGCCATGGTACTGTATCTTCAAACATGTTAACAACTTCTTCGCCTTGATACGCTTCAACAAGTTTCCACCAAGGTACAATCAACAAGTGTGATTTGAGAATCATACGTTCATTTTCTGTATCATTTACAATACCGTGATAACGATTTACATTTAAAAAGTTAGGATTAAAATATTCGTGTGTTTCTAATTTTTCACCTACCTTATGTGTACCATCTTCTTGTTCCAAATGTTCATAAAAACTTATTTCTGTTTTACCACGCAATGGTGTATTGAATGCACTTAAAGCTCTAAAGTGATGTGCAGTATGCGGAGTTAAATCGCCTCCCGGTGGCATCCAAATAAATGTAAAACGCATACAATGTTTGATTTCGTCCCAATTAAGTTTCACTCCGCTGTTGAGTGCAATATTTGTAACTCTTTTAAATATTTCATTCCATAACGGAATGTTACAGTCGTAACACACATTATAGATTTTTTGTTTGGTACTGTCGACTCCTACAGTACCGTGGTCACCAAACTGGTCTTTAATTTTTTGATCAAAAAAGTTATTAAGTTCATCTTTATCAGCATCAAATCCGTCATAGCCTTTGGTTTCAGCAAACCTATCTTCGTATATATACCTTAGTTCGTTCATTGTATTCCTCCATAACTGTGATCATAATCAAAACTTAATCTGTATAAAAAACGATCACCTTCTACTGCATTACGTTTATGAATACTATGAAACTGATCCATAAAAATAAAATCACCTGGTTGCCAATCATCGTGGTGCCAAATATATTTGTCTTGGAAAATATGTGCCATTAGTTTGTCAATGATAGGTTGCTTATCAAGTTTCTCTTCTTTGTTTCCTCTAATCCACATATCTCTAATATAATGGAATGTAAAGTATAATCCTTCGTCACCATCATAAGGATGTGTATATACCAAAGGTTTGGTAACACCATATTTAAAATCTCTTGCACCACCTTTAAACATTTTAAGTTCTTTGTCATCTTCGTCTAAGTCATAGAACGTTCCGTTTTCAAATTTAAATGTACAATCTATTTGCTTATAAAAGTTTTTGTCTTCTTCACTTAAATCTAAATACGCTTGTCTAGTATCACAAAAGCTGGTTACGCTGTTTTCTCCAGGACGTATACAATATAGTGCAACACAGCATTCTTTGCCGCTTTTCCTACCATTGCCGTTGCTGTGCCAGTCTAGTTCTTTGTCTGCAAAGATACCAATCTTATCGCCATCTTTACGTTCGTTTGTTACTCTGAACAAGCCAGGATAATCTGGGTGCATAAAAAACTGGTCTGGTTTAAGTACATTGCCAACCAATTCACACACTCTTAGTATGCCTGCCTCGTCTAAGTTTTGATTTCTAACAAGTATTACGTTATCTTTTACAATGTTTTTACCCCAGTTTTGAACCTCTGAGTCACTCATTGCGTTGAAGTCTACTTCATACCTTACTGCATCCATTTGCATTTAGTTCTTTTCTCCTACTAATAATAAATTTGGAGTCTGTCTTTTACCGTCGATATAGTCTCTCCAAAGAGTTGCATTTTCAAGTTCTTGTTCAAATTTTTCTTGTGTAAATTTACCAATACTGAAGTTGCCGTCTAAGTCCCAAACGTCTGCAACAAAATGCCATCTGTCAGTGTTACTTCTGTTTAGAACATTGTGATATGGGTGTACATATGCAAGATAACTATTGCCTTCTTCTAATATATAACTTTCTTCCCCATGTATAAAATCTGTACCTTCATCTGTAATAATAGGAATATGAAATCTGTAAAAGTTACCATCAGTATGCCTTAGAATTTCTCCACTTGGTTGGATATAAGATAGTCTTGCTCTTCTAGGATTCATATTTTTTTCGTGTAAGAAATCCATAATTTCTTTAAAGTATCCAGTACATGCACTGGTTTCAATGTTGTAGTCCAACATATGATAAATTTTCTTCACCTTTGCATACATTAAATTAAAATATATTTTAGGATCTGGATCTGTCATATCTTGTTTATGATACGGTGGATATTGTACTTTTACATTAAAATTGAAACCACTTTCCAACGATCCATCTTGGCTAGATAATGCTACACCATGTAATCCGCCTTCTTTTCGTTCGTTTACCCCGTGTTCTTCTAGTACGCGATATAGTTCTGACTTTAATCTATCTTTGTCAAACTTCCAATCATTTTGTACAACATAGCTCATATTAACAATTCTGCTTTGTTAGGAATGTTATTGTAATCAACTCCGAGTATAAGAACAATTCTTGTATTATCGCTATCGTTTGTAACTCTATGTAGCCACCCAGTGTTTACAAAATAGCTTTTGCCTTTTTGCATATCTAAACTTACTTCTTCAGTTTTTGTTTTCCATTGAAACAAACTACCTTCAGTCTTTACAGGTATTTGTACCCGACATAATACACTTGTATCAGTGTCTATGTGATAGTTTAACTCATTGCCCCCATGCATGACGCTTATACGGGCTCTATATGGTGCTTTAAATGTACGTTTTAAGTATTCTTGTATAGCATTTGTTTTTAAATCTTCTCGCCAACTGTTATAATTCTTTTCATCTATTTCGCTTTCAGCACCTTGATCTAGTTGTTGTAGTAGAATTTGTGAATATGTTTCGCTAGCAGTGAATGCACTTTTAACATCACAATGCTGTGATATCTGATAGTTATCACCGCCCAAATCGTTTCCTGTATAATTATTGGCAATTTCTAGTATTTCATCTAGCACTTCTTGTGGAACATCATTTGATACCTGTCCATGTGTTCGCATCTGATGTCTGCGAGGACCATTTTTACCACTGACTCTACTTCTTCTAGTATCGTGTATTAAGCAACTATTATCATCGGTCATAATTATCTTTCCATTTTTGAATACTTATGCTTTTCAAAGGCAGACAAAATCTATTTGAACAAACAACTTGCCAGCTTTTATAATCGTTATCATTTGGATAAGTTTGGTATAAGTTATCCAATACTTTCCAATCATTATGTTTGTATTTATTATTTAATTTTTTAGCTAATAAAACAAGAGTTGCTCGCCGACGTAAAAATTCTACACTAAAGAATAAATTTTTTACATTGTTTTGTTTAGCCCACTCTAATTGAGGTTCTAGCATGAGTGTTGCAGGTGTATCACTTTCCCTCTCATACACCATATGTCTTCGTCGATAGTCAGGATTGTAATATGTTCTTGTTAACAGTCTTGCAGTGCCTTCAGGAAAGTTATGAGTTTGAATACAACTCATAGCAATCATTTCATTATTATCTTCTACTAAAAAAGTCCATAGTGGATATTCTTTATATTTGTTTACAATACTATAACTAAGATCCGGATTAAACCAATCTCGATTTCGATCATCACTTTTGTAAAATTGCTCACAGTATTGTAAGAATTTGTGTTCATAATTTTCTAAATTTAGTAATTTCATTTTTTAACAAACGCAGGATCAAGCCATTCGTCTAAGGTGTCGGGTCTGGATACAACTGCAATATAATCTGCTTTGACTTTTAGTTCTTCGTATGCTTCAGTAGATTGTCCTTTCCAAGGAGCACCTACGCATAGTGTAATTTTTTCTTGTGGGTCCGGATCAATACTATGAGCATGGCTACCATCTAAGACATAACTATCATAGTTTCCTGGCATGTAAACTCTGTTAAGTTTTTTATCTAAGAAATAAAGTTTGTCAATAGCACCATTTAGTACCAATCTATATTTGTCTTGTAATGTACCTATTTCTTCTTTGGTGCTGTCTAAATGTGTATGCAATCCTGTATCAGGAGCAGTTCTTAATATTGTAACTCTTCCAGGAGGATCCATCCACGGAAAGATTTTTTCCTCTAACACACGTTGCATAGTAGGACATTCTTCTCCAGCTGGTGTATATGTAAAATTACCTTTTGCTGTATTATGATTAGGATCTCTACCTCCTAGTTTACCACCACCATTCCAGATTGCAATCATTCTGCAACCTCTAAATTCGTTGTAGTGATGAACATCATCGCTTAGTGCAAGAACTTCATCAAGCATTGCTTGTTTTTCTTCTTTAGTAACGCCTACGTCGACTGCACCAAATGTAAATGTCATTTTATGCTCCTTGCATCGACTTTAGTTCTACTACTGTTAGAATATAATCTTTTGCATCTTTAACTGTAATAAATTGCTCAGCTGATCTGTCAGGTATTTCTATTCCAAATTCCTCTTCAAATTCCATTACCAATTCTACAGTATCTAAACTATCTGCACCTAAGTCGTCTATAAAAGCCGCATTATCTTTTACAGCCTCTTCTTCCACACCTAAGTGATCAACGATTATTCTCGTTAACTGTGTGTCTATATTCATGTTTCACCTCTTAGTTTGTTTTGATGATTCGAATAAACCATTTGGTTGGATCAAATTGCCACCATTCTTGTCCAATAGCCCAACTGCCTGCACGTCTATGATGATTTTTATGCCAACCTTCGCCTGCTGTTAAGATATTTGCTACCCAACTATTATTAGGTTGGGCGTTTCTGTGTCCTAGTACATTAAGTATTCCATATCCGTGGAATGCTAGTACAACTGGCATTGCATATCCAAATATCATCAACAACGGATCAATAATTGCAAATCCAATAATAATTGCAACATTCAAATGAAAGTAATACTTGTGGAACCATCTTAAAATTTTATCTTGTAATAAACGTTTAATGAATCTACGTTTAATTTTAAAACCATATCCCCATGTGTTTACATATACTGCCCATATACCTTTTACACTATGACTATGTGGATCCAATTCTGTATCACTATGAGCATGATGTTGTCTGTGTGTAGCGGCCCAAGTCATTGCTGGTCCTGCACCAGCAAACATACCTAATATGTTTACCGCCCAAGGATACCATTTTGGTGCTGTAAAACTAAAATGACTGTAATATCTATGATAACCGCCACTAATAGCAACAATGGCTACTATATACCACCAAAAGAAAGAAGCAACAAACATCCATAATTCACCATATAAGAATGCTGGGATCAGCATTAAATGACAAAACGTGTGATTTATTAGTAACTTTGTTGTATTTTCCATTTCAATAATATTTATGTAATTAGAGATTCTTTATAAGTGGGAAGATATCTGCAATAACTTTAGCACAAGCCTTGGCGATGTCCATGTGTTCTTTTTGTGTGCCATTAGCACCTCTAAGTTCAATATAGTGTACCCAACTACGCAATGTGCCGTTCATATAAAGTCGTGTTTTGGTACAGCCTTCCGGTAGTACTACTCTAGCTTGTTCTTTAGCTATACCAGAACGGATAGCCCAGTCATATGCTTCTTTGGCTTTGTCAATAACACCTTGTTGCACACTTGCCCATGCATGATGTATATCTTCTTCACTGTCAATTTCAACACTGTTTTGTCTATTCTTTGGATCTTGTAGTCTTGCTTCTCGAGTAACAAATTGCTCGCCCATTTCAGCAGGGTTTGCATAACGTTGACTAAACTCTTGAAATGCAAAGCTACGATGTCTAACAATTTGATGTGCAATATCTCTGGTAGTTTCAATTTCTAATACTGCATTAACCATTTCCAACGGTGACCAATGTTGATGTTTGATCAAATACTTAATTAACCGTTCACTTGTTTCAGTATTAATTTGTGCAGATGGATTGCTTACTTTGGCACAAAAAGCAATTAGTTCTTGTAGATCAGTCAGTCCTTCATTTTCAAATTCTTCAGTAGGTTTGCTATAGCTTACTAGTTTTACGTTCAAGTTGTATCTCCTGCAAATCTTTTATTCTTTCTTCTAAAAAATTAATTGTTGTGTGTATATGCCCAGTGTCGTGTGGCATTAACATAGTTTTGTAATATTCAACTTCTTCAGTCAAAACTATAAGTTTAACTAATGAATCTGTTTGATCTTTCATTTGTTTTTTAATAATGCTTTTGTTTTTGCATTTACCACTTTTTCAAGTTTAGCATAGTCAATAATAATTTCAACATCAATTACCGGACTTGGTAATTGACCATTATCTTCAACAAAGTTAATTAAACCTTCAACAAGATCTTCTCCAGGAAACTCTTTAATTTGTTCCCCTTTGAATTGTATCCGATCTCCGTTTTCACAAATTAAACCAATCATTTGGATATATTCAGTTGGAATACTTTTAATATCCAATTCACTAACAATATTTTGAAAGTTTCGATCCCGCTTATGTATTGGCATCCGCAGTCGCCTTTGCTTTAGGACGACCCCTCTTAGGTTTTAAATCCGGTGCCATCGCATAGGCTTCTTCGCGAAGACGTGTTACTTCTGTCTCATATGTATTCGCTTGATCCAACATTGTTTGAGCAAGTGCAGTATCATCCATCACTGGTTCTTTTGTAGGAACTGCTTGGTCAATAGTTTGACTAGGACTCAAAGATGTAGATGTTCTTGGTGGTCTATCAGTATCATCAACCATGCTATTTGAAATGTCAGCCTCACTCATACCAGTTTTTTGCTTTGCGATAATTTCATTAATATCACTAAGCGGTACACTTGTATAACTGTTAGGAGTCATTAGTATTTGTTTGGTTGGATACTTCTTTAGATAACCTCGGTTATTTAATTTTACCAACATGTTGATTCCGTCAGCAAACATACTTCTATGAGCAATTTGATAGAATTCTTCTGCTTCTTGTCCAGCAGGTGATTCTACTACTCTAACAATGTCATCATGTTCCATGTCTGGTAATCGTTCAGTTTCAACTACCAAACAGTTATCAGGCTCAGTGACATTACCGTTTTCATCATAAATTTCTCTGAAAACAACAACACACTTCAACCCGGTGTTGGCTACTTGTCCAACGTGTTTTGTATTAGCCATTTTACCTCCTTATTGAGAAGCCGTAGCTTCTGCATTTTGGTTTTGTGATTCGGCTACCGTTTTAATAAATGCTTCGATTTTATTATAAACTGCACCAACTTGAGCCGCTTCGTTGGCTCTGAATGCACCTCTACTCATTGCAATATCAATAATTTGTGCCGCATTTTGCAGATCATTAACACCAAGACTTGGTGCTTGTTCAGCTTCTGCAGGTGCCGACGTTGCCGGTGCTTCTGTTGCAGTTTCTGTTTCTTTTTTCGCCATTGATTTCTCCTTGTAACGAATTAACTACGCAGTTATTTATCATCTTTGATAGTACTGCTTATGGAAATGTACTAGTATTGGATATTATTTTATCATCTTTAATAGTACTGCTCATTTTATATGCTAAAATATTAGCTCTAAAGTCCTCATAGTCTCTTTTGTCTTCGAACCAAAATTGGTATATTTTATGGCCCAAACTTTTTATAAGATAAAATCCTCTGGTGCCTCCAAAGTCTATCTCTTCTATGTTTGGTGGTTGTTCAAATTCGACTACCAAACGTTGTTTGAGCATCTTTACAATAACAGGCGAACCTTGCAACATTGCAAGGTCCTCTTCACTTAAACTATTTCCTTGTTCCACTATTCTCATGCCGCTAACTTTTGGTTAGGATCTTGATCATAATAAACACTTTGTCCAAACGGTGCTTCAGGCTTACTGTAAGGGTTCTTAATTAAGAACAATGTATCACAGTAGTCTGGATCACCCCAACTTCTCCAAGGCTCACCATCTGTAAACATAATGAACTGATCAGGTTCAATATCATTTTCTTTCATATAGTCCCAATTACAAACAAAGTCTGTACCGCCTCCGCCAACAAGTTTATACTCTGTGATGTCACGTCCATCATCATGTGTGAACTCATCATATGCATAAACTTTTGTATCAAAACTCCAAATACGGATTCTATACTGACCAAACTGATCCATAATACCTTTTACTTCACTTAGGAAGTCTGTAGCATCATTTTGTCCAATTGATCCACTAGCATCCATCGAAATACAAATATCAATCATTTGTTCTCTAGCCATTGCAGGAAGAACAACATTATTAAACTGACTCTTTCTATTAGGGGTCATAAACGTAAAGTCACTCTTCATATTGCTTTCTAAACTGACACGAATCAAAGCCTTCCAATCCATTTTAGGCTCTGTCAACTGTCCAACTATTCGTGCAATTTCAGCTGGAATATTACCAGCACCAACACTCTGTGCCGCCTGTATAACTGCATTCTTCAATTCATCTGAGATAGCTTTAGCATCATCTTTTGAGATAGTTGGCTTCTTACCTTTGCCTTTACCTTGGCCATCTTCGCTTTCGTCGCCTCCGCCACTGTTACAAGGCTTGCCATCTTCACCTTCACCTTCAACATCTAAATGGATATCAAGTGTCATTTTTACAGGTGCTTGTTTAGACTCTAAGTCGTCGTATACATTTTCTGTATACCAATCATCTGTATTGTATTTCTCATCATAACAAATTTTTACTTGGTCAATGATCTCACCAATCTTTTCTCGTACCAACATACCATTAATTTTATAGTCACCGGCCATGTTCCAATATTGTTTGTCTCGGTCACCAACACGAAGAAAGTGTTCATATATACAATGTCCAATTTCGTGTCCTACTAAGAACACACATTGCTGAACATTCAAACTGTTTACAAAATTACGATTGTAAAAGAAATGACGACCATCTGTTGCCGCCGTTGGGCACCAGCCTTCGTCAGTTACATCTTTCAACTGTAGCCTACATGCAATATTACCAAAGAACGGTTGATTAAACAACATCTTAACACGAGCAGTTACTAGTTTTTCTTTAGCTTCTTCTGACTCTTGTTTCTTTTGCTCCGGAGTTTTTTCTGCTTCTACCTGAGCATCTTCATTGAGCATACGGTCAATGATCTCTTTTTGCATATCTTGTTCTTGTGTGTCTAATGACATATCGCACTCCAAATTCTTACTATACTTTATAGTAACACATCTTACTTATTTGTCAACCTTTTTAAATGATAGTAGGGGTATTGCACCCCTACTATCTCCCAGGAGCATAGTTTCCTATGCCTGTTCAATCAGTTTACCATATTGTGCTATAAAAGGTTTATAGTTTTTCAACTGATTGAACTTTGGACGGATACCATATTTG
>Ga0163179_10000440_pt1 | contig 30322 bp, 26 predicted proteins | sample AtlANTMetagenome_FD_109643 | JGI IMG/M metagenome (GOLD analysis project Ga0163179, IMG submission 109643) | Marine eukaryotic phytoplankton communities from the Atlantic Ocean - Atlantic ANT 2 Metagenome | ecosystem: Environmental > Aquatic > Marine > Oceanic | place: North Atlantic Ocean...
AAGTAGCATAATTGCAACCACAAGAAACAAAATGACGCTCGTCATTCCGATAGTACGTGTGTGAATTTTACTTACAAATCCGGCTATCTGACTTGCCACCTTTCTGCGACGGCCATTATTCCTCGTTTTATTGACTGAGAAAATATCCGATAATGACGAATTGCCTGTGGATGGATCCCATACCTTCTCGAAATGAAATCCTTCCAGAGATTTCATTTCAGGCAGTGCTGATGGAAATGAATTGGTCGGGGTCAGAACGGTATCTGAATCACGGATTTCCAAATCAAGCATGGGGGCAACCGTTTTGACCATGGTATCAATCCAGACTTCAACCTCTTCCCTTCCCTCATCTCCATCCTTGAACATCAGGCTAGTGGCCACACTTAATCCAACTGCAAGGACTGGTATCAATCCAATCAAAGTAGTAAATGATAGCGAGGATGCATGGACGAAACCCGATTTATTTACAAATCGAGCGATTGCAGCCGGCCAGAAATCCAGGCAACGTTTCAGACCAGAAAATAAAGCTGAATGCTGCTGCTCGTCGTTGGTGACTTTTGGCTTCATCGAGGAAAGGGATTATGCAGGATCTGGGGAAAATAGTTTTTTATTTACCACCGGGAATACTACTGCGTTTTTCAAGGAGTATTCGAGTCGTGTTTAATTGACTTGTATCAAGAATCAATGATTCTTGGCGAGTCAAGTATCCTGATTTGCGAATTTCCAACTCAACTCGCCCGGAGCTCAATTCTTCAAGTCTCAAAGGCGTAAGTCCCATTAATTTATCCTCTATATACACTTCAGCGTTCTCTGGGTAGGAAATCACCTGAAGACTGCATGCATTAAAAGAACCAACTAGTTTCACCCCATTGGACTGATATCTCGTCACTCGGATTGGTTTGGTCAGGCTTTGGCCGTTCAATGTAAATTGGACCAAGTAATCACCCCTTGGCAATGCTATTTTATCTGGCGTAACACCATTCACCCAATTACCCGCATGATCCTGAAATCTGAATGCGGCGCCAAGTGGGTCTGTAATGAGATGCACCTCTGTTTTTAGTTCAACGAGCTCTACTTGAATCACATTTGTTTTTCCATTTTCAAGAAACGGAAAAACATTTGTAGAAGAATGACCTACAGCCACTATTGAAAGCTGATGCGCCCCCTCCTGCAGGTGATACCATATTTTCGGGGAAATTTCCTCATGGATTCCAGTGATACCCGGCCCCGACAAACTCAACAAGGCCTCCACTGGAGCCGTTCTCACAATGAGAGTGCTATTACCCCGAAGTATCACTCCGTTTAGGTCACTCGGTATTGAATCTCTCACGTTCAGAGCGAGACTTTGGCTCAAATCTTGCCTAGCCTGCTTTTGCTCTTTTAAGATCAGATTTTGATTCCAATCAACAATCAGCCATCCAATCAAAACGATACTGATCATTAAAATCAAAGCTCCCATAACTTTTGGCTGCAGCAATGTACGGATAAAAATGCGCGTTCGTTCTGATGCATTCGGCACATATGTTTGCTGGAAGGATTCCTCATAAGTTTCGACGGAATCCGTGATACCAAATCCAAGTAATGCCGACAACCGCAGTGCTGTGCTGGGTCGTCTCGCCACATCATCATCCAATGCATCCATCAAGCCTTGCTTGAAACTCTTCGGCACTAATAAATTTCCAAAGCGAACTTTACCTTCTAATTCGCAATGCTTTGGAAGTTGAACATGAATTCCTACATGGCGTATGCACTCAAGCAAGATAGAGGCAATGGAATAAACTTCGTCTGCTTGATGACAATCGCCACTCTGGATGGATTCAGGAGAACTATGCAAATTCCATGACCGGGGGAGAGGGCTTTCGCTGTTTTCTTGAAGTATCTGCAAAACAATACGATCAATTTGAGGCCCGAGAAAAATAACCTCATTTTCCTTTGTAAACCGAATATTGTCATTGCTTAATCGTCCATGCACATGGCCGGCAAAGTGTATTTTAACTAAATGCTGAAGAACTTTTTCAATACAGGGTTCAACATCCTCCCAAGTTCTTGAATGGTCACTAGTCAATAAGAGATCCTTCAATGAATCGCATGATTCGGTTAAAATGACGATGAATGGGTAAGGTTTTGAATGAGGATCGATATGCAAAATCGTATGCCATGATTGCTCAGTGGAATCCAGCCATTCTGTCAATCGTTGTAACAAAACCTCCAATAAAGAAGTATCTCTGCAAAATGCTTCTGGAGGAAAACAAAGGATCACCTCATTATCTTCATCCCGATCCTGAGCCAACCAGTAAACACTCGATTCACTCGTTCTGAATAATTCAAACTTCAGTACAAAACGTGCTTGCGACAAGCGCTGTCCCGCCTGAAGTTGCTGATGACCCGATTTAAGGGGAGCATCATCCGAATACACTTCACTCATGAATTTGAAACCTTTACTGCTGACTATTCTGCATGGAACTGCCAATGAATCCAATTCAAATTAGATCTGTCATTGCTTCCTGAAATGGACCAATTATAATTAGAAAAAATGAACAACATACTCGATTTGGGGATAACAAGCCCATCCGTCATTCCTGAATTGGATTCCAATTTTCGACCAGCCATGCTGGCTCATCAATCGTTTCTGAAGTCAGCTTCTTCACTGGAAGAAATTACTGATGTCAAAATAGTTCTGACTCGGCCTGATGAAAGTGCTTACTCTTTCAAAACGTCCATCCTGGCACCAAAAGCAAAGTCTTCTTCCCTCAATTTCTTTTTCCTGGAACGCTTTATCAAATGCCTGCTTTGGTCTCGCGGCGCGGCAAAAATTTATTGTACAGCTCCGAGGAGCTTGTGTGACGCGTTGAATCGTCACTACGCAAGCAATGCAACCGGCCAATGGGATGCAGAGATGATGGGACACCGCATCTTCGAGGAAGATTTTGAAATCATCCACTGCAGTGAAGCTGATTTACCGCAAGAAAAGAGTCATACTGCCAATTTAGGCAGGCACATTGAAGGATGCCGGATTGGCTTTGATCTGGGAGGAAGCGATCGAAAAATAGCGGCCCTGATTGATGGTAAAACAGTCTTTTCAGAGGAAATTGTCTGGGATCCCATTCCTCAAACAGATCCTCAGTGGCATTATGATCATATCATGGATACGCTCAAGCTCGCCGCTTCTAAATTGCCCCGTGTCGATGCCATAGGAGGAAGTGCAGCCGGGGTTTATGTGAATAACAGGGTTAAAGTGGCCTCACTCTTCAGAGGCGTTTCTGAATCTCAATTCAACAGTCGAGTGAAAGATCTATTTCTCGAACTCAAACGCGACTGGGGTGATATTCCTTTCGAAGTAGTAAATGATGGCGAAGTGACTGCATTAGCCGGCTCCATGAATCTGAATCGAAATGCCGTTCTAGGCATTGCCATGGGCACCAACCAAGCCGGGGGATTTGTCACACCCACTGGTCAAATCACACCTTGGTTGAATGAACTCGCTTTTGTCCCTGTGGACTATCACCCGGAGGCTCCAAAAGATGAATGGTCAGGTGACAGAGGGTGTGGAGTGCAATATTTCTCCCAACAGGCCGTAGCTCGCCTCATCCCCAGCTCAGGCATTAAGGTCCCTCAGGGGATGCCTTTCCCTGAACAATTGCTTATCGTGCAGAAAAGAATGGCTGAAAATGACCCCAAAGCCGCAGCAATCTACAGGACGATGGGGGTTTATCTGGGGTATGCTCTGGCGCAATACAGTCAGTTTTATGAATTCGAACATTTACTAATGCTTGGACGTGTCATGACAGGAACAGGGGCTGATCTGATGATTCAAAAAGCAAAGGAAGTTATCCAAAAAGATTTTTCGGATCTTGCAGAAAAGATTCAATTCCATACCCCGGATGAAAAGTCCAAGCGGCACGGGCAAGCCATGGCAGCTGCCAGTCTCCCTGACACGGCATCTGATTGATCCTACTTGAGCCTTGAGCGAACCGCTTCGAGGATGATTTGATTGTCATCTCCCGCCTTCCATACAATTTCCAGGAATTCGGGTAAAGTTAGACCGTTTGAGGCTAAAAAAGAACGATCCCCACCACATCCATACATGGTGTTTTGATCTAATTCCCCTCTCATTTTGGCTCGAGCTTTGGCAATAATGCGCGGCAACCACGGAATACCGTCCATGGGTTCAGTTTTTGCGGGAAGTTGCCTGGATGGAATCTCGACATTGCTGGCGATCCCGTTTTGCATTTCACGCAGGTATCGATCTCGGATCGAAGCAACCTGCAATACGGTCTCGAAATCAGGTTCACCGTAGTTACATTGATCCTCTATAAAGTCGAATAATTCCTGAGGTTTGCAACCTATGGAGGCAAGAAAAGTAGTTTCCTGATTCGAAAAGAAGGAAGAAGCATCCCGATCACCTGATTGGTAATTCTTCTCCCCCCGATCAAAGATCTCCTTGAACTTTTTCCCCCATGGAATTTCGTGGTCGTTCATGCTGGAAATTTGCATGAATAATCATGCTTGTCCAATCATCGTTTGAATTTTTGACTTTGCCTCATTGATGGACTCAGTCCATCATGACGCCATGACAAACCGATTTGATTTAAAAGGCGATGTGGCCGTGGTTATTGGCGGCACTGGCAGTCTGGGGGGAGCAATTGCACAAGGACTGGCTGAAGCTGGAAGTCAAGTAATCATCCTTGGCCGCAATTCTCAGAACGGAGAAGCCAAGGCCTTGAGCATTAGAGAAAACGGAGGCAAAGCTGATTATGTCAAAGCCGATGCAATGAGCGCAGAGAGTTTAAAGGCAGCACATGCAACCATCCGCAAACAATTCGGACCTCCCGTTATTTTGGTGAATGCTGCTGGTGGGAATGATCCAAAAACAACCCTGACCGGCGATTTCACGTTTGATCAAATCCCGTTGGAAGCATGGAGAGGCAACTTTGATCTCAACCTTGTGGGCGGTGTTTTTCTCCCTTGCCAGGAATTTTGCCCAGCCATGATCGAATCAGGCAAAGGCAGCGTCATCAATATAGCAAGCGTTTCGGCTCATATTCCCTTGTCACGGGTCGTTGCCTATTCTGCCGCGAAGGCCGCCGTCCTTAGCCTCAGTCAATTTCTGGCACGCGAATGGGCTGGATCGGGCGTTCGAGTCAATACCATTACTCCTGGTTTTTTCCCAGCTGAACAGAACCGTAAAATTTTGTTTAATGAAGACGGAACACCAACAGAACGTGCAGGATCCATCATGGGTCATACACCCATGGGTAGATTTGGTAATGCGGAGGAATTGATCGGTGCAGCAGTCTTCCTGGCAAGTCATGCTGCCAGTAGTTTTGTAACTGGCACGGACATTCGTGTGGATGGCGGTTTCCTGAGTCAAACCATTTGACCCCCCCTGATCCCATATAATCTCATGGCCGCACTCATCGCACCTGATCAATCATTTCTGGATCCAGCCAGCGTCGGTAAATTCTTGGAATCCTCGGTTAGCCATGAAACGTTCGCAAACAAGCGTATTCTGTTAATCGTTCCAGACAGCACTCGCACAGCTCCGGTCGGCATGGTTTTCAAACATTTATTTGAGCGAAACCATGCCGAGGTGAAGTCAATGGACGTCCTCATTGCTTTGGGAACTCATCAACCAATGAGTGAAAAGGCCATTTGCGATCGATTGGAAATAAGCATTGAAGAGCGCAAAGAGCAATACGAGAAGGTCCAGTTTTTCAATCACGAATGGGACAACCCGGAAGCACTTCAACAAATTGGCACGATCACTTCTGAAGAAATAAGCGACCTGACAGAAGGACGCTTCTCAATGGAGGTTCCCATCAGCGTGAATAAACGCTTGTTCGATTACGATCAAATCATCATCATCGGCCCCGTTTTTCCTCACGAGGTGGTTGGGTTTTCCGGGGGGAACAAGTATTTGTTTCCGGGTGTCAGCGGCCCAGAGGTTCTAAATTTTTTCCACTGGCTGGCGGCGATTATTACCAATCCCAAGATCATCGGTCATAAATGGACTGCTGTCCGCAAGGTGATTGACCGTGCTGGGGCTTCGGTGACGATCCCCAAGTTAGCCCTTTGCATGGTGGTTACACATCAAGGGTTACGAGGAATATTTACTGGCACACCAGAATCAGCCTGGGATGAAGCTTCCAATCTTTCTGCTAGAACGCATATTGAATACAAAGAAAAACCTTTTCAGACCATCCTTTCTTGTGCTCCGGAAATGTATGACGAATTATGGGTAGGTGGAAAGTGCATGTATAAGTTAGAGCCGGTCTTGGCCGATGGGGGTGATTTGGTTATATACGCCCCGCACATCAAGGAAATCAGTCTAACCCATGGTAAGATCATCCGTGAAATAGGATACCATTGTCGTGACTATTTCCTGAATCAATGGGAAAAATTCAAAAATTACCCTTGGGGCATCCTTGCTCATTCCACACACGTTCGAGGTGTCGGTTCATGGGAAAACGGACAAGAAAAACCAAGAGTCAATGTCATCCTTGCAACCGGGATTTCAAAAGAAGTTTGTAATGAAATCAATCTTGGATACCTGGACCCCACGACCATAGAACCTGAGTCCTATGCCCATCGTGAACATGAAGGAATCCTCTATGTCCCCAAAGCAGGTGAAGTTCTTTATCAGCTCAACAAGCCTCCATCCTGGGCGAAGCCGGGTAATGATTAAATTCCATTCCATGTTTTCAACATGTACGAAGTAACCCAACTCAGCAACGGAACAAGGATTGCCACGGCTCATATGCCTCAAATGGCAAGTGTTTCTCTGGGGATCTGGTCGGGCAGCGGAAGCCGTCACGAATCAGCATCCCTTAATGGCGTTTCCCATTTTATTGAACACGTCTTGTTTAAAGGCACAAGCCGTCGTAATGCCAAAGAAATTTCAGAATCTGTGGAGGGAATCGGCGGGTATTTGAATGCCTTTACCTCTGAGGAAAATACCTGTTACTACGCTAAGGCACGTGCGGATAAATGGGAAATACTTGCCGATGTGCTGATGGACATGTATCTCAATCCGTCTTTTGATCGCGATGAAGTAGAAAAAGAAAGGGAAGTGATTCGAGAGGAACTGGCCATGTACCTCGACCAGCCAAGTCAGCATGTTCTTGAATTATTGAATGAAGTTCTTTGGCCAAATCACCCACTCGGACGGTGCATCACCGGCACGAACAGCTCCATTGATCGTCTGAAAGCAAGTGATTTGAGGCGTTACTGGAAGAAACATTATGTTTCCTCCAATACAATCATTGTACTTGCTGGTCCTCTGGAGCATCAAACGGTCGTAAAAAAACTAAGCAAGTATGCGCGCAGAATCACGAAAGGTAAATTACCAAGCTGGAAACCGATCAAGCTTATCCAGCATTCTCCCCAGTTCCAGATCCGTCCGAAGCATTCCGAACAGATCCATTTAGCTTTTGGGATCAAAACCTCGTCTCGACATGATGAACATAGATACTCCCTGAGGCTGTTGAACACAATGCTCGGAGAAAACATGAGCTCCAGACTTTTTCAACGTCTGCGGGAAGACCACGGCCTGGCATACACTGTCTACTCCAATCTCGGCTTTTTTGACGACACCGGATTTTTAACTATTGCTGCGGGTATTGATGCCGCCCATCTTGAAAAATCAATGGAATTGATTCATGATACTTTATTGGAATTTTGTCGTAAAAAGCCTTTGCGTAAAGAGCTGAATCAGGCCAGAGATTATTTAATCGGGCAACTCGATCTGCATCTTGAAAACACGGAAAACCACATGATTTGGCTGGGAGAACAAATCCTTGGTTTCGGCAAGCCATTACCCTCAAGCTTGATACGTGAACGACTGATGGCCGTAAGCGGAGAAGCAGTCAATCATACGGCTAACTTGTTTTTCAAACCAGAACATCTGAATCTGGCGATCGTCGGCAAGGTAGCAAAAAAGAGAATCCAAGTCCTTCAAAACTGGTTGCAATAATCACCTGAACCTTAACTGTAAAAAATGTCTCGCCAACAACTCGCCAAATTAGATCAGTTAAGCACCGGACAAACGCTTAAATTTAATTATAGGCAAAACGGTGTCCCTCGTGAAGGATTCCTTGTGCGTTTGAAGGACACTTGGGTGGCCTATGAAAATAGGTGCCGGCACATTGCTATCAGTTTGGATTCCGACAATGGAGAGTTTTTCACGCAGGATGGAAAATATCTGTTTTGCCAGACACACGGAGCGGTTTACGAGCCAGATACAGGACTATGCGTCCACGGCCCATGCAAGGGGGCAAACTTGTTCTCCATTCCTCTGGAGATAGGCGAATCAGGAGTCTGGATTGACATGGAGTAAGTCATCACTTTCTGCCAAGAAATGTGAATGTTCATTTTCTCAATGAACAAATTACAATCTTGGAAATAATTCTCTCCAAGGTATTGGCGGCAAGAGAAAAACTTGATCTCAAAAGCCTCAGGAATCGAATATGCATTGTGAAAATAGTATCCTCATTTTGCATTTTTTGCATTTTGTGATATTTTATTTCATCAAAAATTTACTAGTAGAACAATCTGCGGAATACAGTAAGACGATTGCAAGGCTAGATCTCTTGCCTAGTTCCCTTTAATTACGCCATGCCATTTTAAATCCTCATGGACGATGCTTGCCTTGAAATCAATGATCAGTCATTCGTCTATCCCCTTTTTCTTTAGATTTCGTTTACAGTTTTCATCAAGACCTTCAATCAACAAAACCAAGAATGAAAAACACCCATCGAATCACGCTTACAGATTCGTCTATTGAAAGATCAATGATTGACGAGAACACAAAAAAAGGATGGGAGCACTATACAAGGCACCTTGAAAACTCCGCATCCTTGAGAGAAACACAAAAAAAACAAAAATCACAAAAAGGACTTGTTGGTCACATTATTTGAACGACCTGACTATTCCACATCGTAGCCACGCCACATCCAAACCAAAGTGTCTGCCAGTGTGTGTTCAAACACCCTGCGATCACAATGTTTCGAGTCTTTACTGAAAATGTAACGATAGTTGTATCCTTTAGCCTTGAGAGCCGCGGCTGTCCGTTCATTGGCCATGACCCAATTATGATAGGTTTCTTCAGGATCATTTGCCCGGTTGTCGCGCTCAGATACGTGAGTAAAGATTCGCAACGGTTTTTTAGGAGTATTTTCAATCAACTTCAAGTTAGAATGGTATTCCCAAGCACCCAACGGGAATGAAGCTTCTTCCGGGGCATCGTCATCCTGCTGATCTACAAAAGTTCCCGAATAGGTGATCAAGCGCCGAAACAAATCCGGACGGAACCAACCCATACTCAATGCTGCAGCGCCTCCCGAGCTACATCCCATCACCCCCCTGCCCCATGGATCTTTTGTAAATGCCATACGAGGATAGGCTGCGCGGATTGCATCATTCTTCAAGACTGCAGGGAGAACCTCCTCTTGGATGAAAAGCGCCAATCGGTCGGACATCGTATCATACTCCAGTCCTCTTTGACTATTCTTACCGTCATTTCCTCCGTTTTGAACAGAGATAACAATAAATGGGGGCAACTTCCTGGCTGGATTGGCGCTGACGGTCAGATTGTCGAGCGCATGGCGAACAAGATCCAGACCACCAGGTCCATCGTGCATCACTAGCAGAGGAGCTTTCGTTCCATCTTCATAGGCAGCGGGCACATATACATAAATCTTACGCTCTTCCCTGACTGGTTTTTTCTCAGGCTCAAGGGTCGCATCAGTTCCTTTGAATATTCTACTGTCGGCCAACCGCATCCCGAATGTAAACATTTTTCCTTTGGGATTCCCCTTGTCTGTTAAATCTGGATCAATGGGAAATTCAGGTCCGACCACGTAATCTCCGTCACCTTCGGAATCAAGGGCAGATGCAGTGGCTAAAGAAGGAGAGGTTGCGCAGCCTATGAGTCCAATCAAGCTGATCAGCGTCATGAAATATACGAATATCGAATATCGGTTCAGGTTGGTCATGAGACCTTATTTAGGCAGCCGCATAGTTTCAAATCAAGTGCGAATTGTGATCATTTCGATTGAAATACAAAAAGATCACTCAAATTCTAAGGTCCATGGGCGGGTTTGAAAAATCAGGAAAGCCATCCCCATCACTTCCATGAAGCTGCTGATGGACCCTCGCCGGATCCTCTGTTAGAGTAAATCTCATGACCCCTGCAAAAATGGCACTCTACAAGGAGCGAATTCATTGTCTTTATGAGGAAATCAAGGCCGACCTCAACAAGAATAATGATGGCGAAAAGGTCGTGGAGTTAGACTCTTCGATTGGACGTTTGTCCAGAATGGATGCGATGCAAGGACAGCAAATGGCACTGGAACTACGCCGTCGAAAGGAGCAGCACTTGATGAGATTTGATAGTGCATTGGCACGCATCAAAAAGGGAACATACGGCACCTGCGGCAGATGCAAGAAACCGATAAACGCAGAGCGACTGAAAATTCAGCCTGATGCGGTTCTGTGTGTTCAATGTGCAGGTTGATCCCCTCCTGAAATCCAATCGCTACAGACATCTTCTTTACCATGAAAAGATCCAATGCCAGTCAGGAAAAATCATACCTTCGCGTTTCTAATAAAATGTCCACTTCGATACACATGATCAGCCACTGCTTTTCTTTGGGTGTTGGGTTACTGCTGACAATATCGCCAAGGATACATGCAGCAGAACTGTATTTAGACCAGCTCTTCCCCCCGGATAGGTTGGTTTCACTGGAGATCAGCATTACGGAAAAAAACTGGGACAAACTCAGATTCCAAAGACGAGATTTTCAGTCCGCGCTGGGTCCTGATCGCCAATTTGCCCCCCCACCTTCTCCCTACAGCTACGTAGAGGCAAATATTAAAATTGATGGGGTCGTATTTCCCAAGGTTGGATTAAGGAAAAAAGGTTTCTTCGGGTCTCAAGATACAGAGCGACCCTCCTTGAAAATCAAACTAAACCTATTTGATCGCGGTCTGAGTATCGACGGATTGACAAGCTTGACTTTCAATAACAATAAACAAGACCGAAGCTTGATGAGTCAGTTCATGGGCTATGCATTTTTCGATGCGGCAGGTTCTCCCGGTTCACGCTGCAGTTACGCAAAAGTCACAGTGAACGGCAAAAATCTAGGAATATACAGTCACGTCGAAACAGCGCGCTCGCAGCTATTGGAGCGTGAATTCGGGAATACGGACGGCGCCTTGTATGAGGGAACCGTGGTAGATTTCTTCCCCAACTGGGAGAAGAGCTTTGAGTTGAAGGTTGGAGATCCCGACTCAGGCTTGAAACACCTCAGCAATATCATCAATGCATTGAATGAAGCGGATGGAAATTCGTTGTTGGGAGAATCAGCCACAGGCAAGGCGTGGGTGCCTGTTCACGGAAGATTCGATGAAACCTGGGTAAGCCCGGGTTTCGATGACTCTTCATGGAGAGATGTGGCCAACGCAGTTGGTTATGAACACGGTGAAGGTTACGAATCCTATTTTTCAGCGAAAGATGATTTCGAGGATGAGATGCATGGAAAAGCTTCATCCCTTTATTTGCGACTCCCCTTTCAATTGGATGATTTGACCTCTATTACCCCCGGGAAAATCGTTTTGCGCACACGCTGCGATGACGGATTCATTGCCTACTTGAATGGTCAGGAAATAGCCCGTCACAACGCCCCTGAAAATCCAAATTGGCAATCGAATGCTTCCAATGCCACGGATGACCGGGTGAACTATGCGATGAGCAGCTCTGACCTCAGCAATCACATTGATAAATTCAAAAAGGGTCGGAACTTGCTGGCTGTTCATGCACTTAACAGAACCGTCAGCAGCACAGATTTCCTCCTGCAGGCAGACCTGCAAACAGGCGATTTTAATTTAGAACAAGGCATTTGGAAATGGGTGGACAAGAAAGCGTTTTACACTTTTTGGACGATTGAGGGATTATTGAGTTTTTGGGATGGCTACTCTGGAAATCGTAATAATTTTTTCGTTTACGTAAATCCGGCAACGGACAAATTGCACTTTATGCCCTGGGGTGCAGATTGCCTTTTTGAAAAGCACAGTCCACTTGGGGTGGATCCAGCATCACCGAGGTCGGTTCGAACCGTTGGTCGCCTGGCACATAAGTTATATCAAATCCCCCAGGTTCGAAAAGAATATGCTCGACGCATGAAAGCATTGATGGACGAACTTTGGAATGAGGAGACTCTCTTGAAGGAAACGGAACGTATCGAGACAATGTTACGCCCTCACCTCTCTGAATCGCAGCGAAAGAATGTAGATTTCAGCGCGATCAGAAAGTTCATTCGAAATCGACGCGCAGACATTGAAAAAGAAATTCAAGCAGACGATATGCCCATATGGAATCATCCCCCGTCAGAACCACCGGTGATTGGTAGCAATTGATGAGCCGTGCCATCTTGTGAAAGTAGGGCAATCGTGAAATCTGACCGAGAGAATCCATCAAAGCGAATCTGCTCCACGGTGATGGAGTAAGTGTTCAGCGCCCTGGTCGCAGCCATGGCAGATGACAGCCGACACCAGTCCTTGACGGCGATTTTTGATATTACAACTCAGGAAGGCGGAACAAGGCTAGGGGTGAAACGCGGCCAGGAAGCTCCCCTTCATCAAGGCGCTTCTGAGGCCCGACCACGCTTCTTCGCAGTCACTTCTCAAACATGGCCCAGGGGGTTCATCCCCATTTATCAAACACGCCGAAAGGATGGATCAATGAAACTCAGCAGACGGTTGACTCAGGGTCGTGAGAACTTTGTCGAACCGCTGTTTTTTGCATTGCCGCCCGCGGACGAGCCACAAGTCGGAGAAATTTCAGGTCGATGGTCCTGCGAGGCGACACATCATGATGGGACCATCGATTTTCTCCACTGGGAAATCACTCTGGTCGGTCACACCATCGTGGGTCGATTCGACCAGGATACCGACTACCGTTTCGCCTGGATCACGGAAGGGTCTTTTCATGATCCCCTGATTCTATTGAATGCTGAGTATATTGATGCACAATATCAGCTGAGGGGAAAGTTGAGTGAGGGCTTTTTGGAAGGCACCTGGCGTCACCTTGAAGACGACGACGGCGGCACATGGCGGGCAAAACCCGTGAACTACACCATGTCCGTTGACCCACTTCTGGACACTGCTCCACTGTTCGTCTTCGAAGACGCATTATCCCATCAACAAGCATGGCAAGTCGGCGACCCTCAAGCCAAGAATGGCTCGGTACTTTGTCGAGTCTGGATACCCGGGACCCGTTACAGACACAAGACGGATGAATGATCAGAGGATTGAACGCTATGATTGAGCGTGGTTTTCCTTTTCCTTAAAAAAGAAACCTGCGATCACAAGTATGATAAATGTAATCAGGGCATACTTTCCAAATGGAATCACCTGCTCCCCGATTGTTAAATTGGTCGTCCAGGCCTTCCACGCAGCAGCCGGTGCCATGATGATGAACGCAAGCCCCATCAATCCATTCCAGACCAATCTTTTACCGCCCGTTGGAAGATGGTCACCAAGCACTTTTTTGGAATTCATCATCAAGAGGAAGGTCAGGTAAGCGATTGGAATGAGGACAAAACCAAATACCGAAGTAGGCACGGCCAAAAAGGCCTTGGATTCGTTTGTCCAGAGAAGTGGCCAAAGGACACCTGTGATCGGTATCAGCGTTCCAAGTCTGTGCGCCAAGCCTCCATGTTCCTTACCTAGGGCCTCACAGACACAGAACCCAGAAATGAGCATCAAAATGGAAATGGTTGAAATGGCCATGGCAAGCACACCAAATCCAAATACATAATTGGATACGACGTCGCTTCCCTTGAACAGAGATTTCAGGGCACCGGCCAGATCACCCGTACCGCGCTGAATCAGCATGGCGGCAATCTGTTTTTCAGAGTCCACGACGGCAACACTTTCCAGTCCTTGTGTAAGGTTTCGTTTGGAAAGCATGGAGTCGTAGGCTCCGTATTTCGAATTTTCCGCATTGACCACGACGGCTCCCGTAGAAGTATCAAGCAGTCCCGTGAATGGTTTACCATGAAACTGTGATGCGGCAGCAATCACGATACACGAGGTTGCGATCACAAAAGGAATGACCATGCCCGTTGCCAGATCGAAGATGGCAAGGTTGCGAAATTTTCGGTTCCATTTTTTGGCAAGAAGAGAAAAAGGAAGCAGAAAGGTCATATTGATGCCTACCGCAGTTGCTGCAGCGGCGATCATGATATTTCGCTGCAAGGTCAATATCTCAGTTTCCCAGAAGACACGTGCCACCTCTGTTGGGATGGCATCCAGGAAAGATCGATATTGAGCGGAGGGCTCACTGATCAGCGAGAAGTTTGGTATGAATCCCGAGAAAATCTGACCCCATTCCAGCGATCCTGACAAGGCGATTGCGACTCCCATGAATGAGAGTACAATCAATGCGACCATCACTTTGAGTATCATTTCATAAATTTTGATACCTTTGCCTTTACCTCCGTAACTAAGGGTGACTGGAATGACAATTACCATTAAAAGGAGCGTGATCATCACCTGAGTGGAAGTTTGTCCCTTGGATTCAGCAAATGTAGCTGCGAATAAGTTATTGGTAATCGCCCCATAGGCCAGTGCATACTGGGGAAGAACCCAGACAACATTGGCCAGCAACGAAGCAGCAAGCCAACCCCAGGCAAGGACGGGGTTTATGTGACGTCGTATGTTGGTAAAGGGCGAAGATTCGGTAGACAATGTGACATAGCTGATCGCGCAAAGCATTGTCACACCAAAAAACATGGCTAACCATTGAACCCAAAGCATTTGGTATCCACCGATCACACCAAGAAAGAGTCCACTGGCAAGAGAGCCTCCTCCCAGTGTAATGGCACTCTGCAACCATCCTGGCCCAGATAGGCGCACAAATACCTTGGCTTTATCAACGGCTCCTTTGCCCTCAACAGAGTCAATTAAGGCCTTCTCCATTTCAAATCGATCTTGATGCTCACTCATATCTGTATTTTCAATTGCAAAACGCGTTCAACACGATTCGGGTTGACATACAACCCTTGAGTTTTCTGCGGGGAAATTTCGGTCATGATGATGCAATCCCAATGAATTGCAAAAGAAAATATTTTGTATTTGGATCATCTCCCCGAAAGCTGAGCGCATCTTTATCATTGAGGGAGGTAATCAAGCACCTTCTTGGCAGCACGCTCAAAGGCGCCTGGCTTGCCCATGGTCTCCATCAAATGACTCAATGCGCGTCTGGTATCCTGTCTTAGCGACGGGTGATCCAGAAATTGGATTGCTTTTTCAGCAATCGATTCTGCTCTGGCATCGGATTGAATCAATTCAGGATACACCAGACGATTCAAGAGCAAATTAGGCATCGCTATGTATTTCACCTTAATAATCGCCCGCGCGATCCAATAGGTGAGCCAGGCCAATCGGTAAAAGACTATCGTTGGGACACCGTGATATCCACATTCGCGCGTCACAGTACCTGAGCACGCCAAGGTCAGTGTCGTTTGAGCAAGTGCTTCGGATAATCCACCGATCCTGAGTTCAATGTAATGCTTTTCGGAGAGCAACATCTGCGCCATCTCCAGCTGATCTCGACTTGAAAGCACCATCACAAATCGGCATGGGTGAGCTTGATGGATCCTATTTACGGCCTCTTCCATGATGGGGATATGGCGTTTTAATTCCTGTTTACGACTCCCAGGAAGAAGCAGGACCTGCGGTTTACCGCTCAAAAATTCCTCTGTAGCCTTGAATACGCTGCGATAGCGATCGGCCATGGGATCACCTACAAATTCGACTCGAAGTTTAGGTGCACGCAGCGCATACCAGGGTTTTTCAAAAGGGAACAAGCTCAGGATACAATCGACACTACGGGAGAGAGCGAAGACTCGATAGGCGCGTGAGGCCCATACTTGGGGTGAGACGTAATACAATATTTTTGGCTGCCATGAGGAATCATCACCCTTGATGAGATTCAGTCGTTTGCGAACTGCCTCTGCAAACCTTAAATTGAATCCGGCATAATCGGTAAGGATGATGATATCAGGTTGACGAATAAATGCCTCCTCCAAAAGTCGATCAAAAACCTTCTTGAACCAAAAATACTGACTGACTACTTCGCTCAGCCCAAAAACCGTCCTCTTAGTTAGGTCTTCAAGAATATGAACCCCAGCCTCTCTCATCCGCTCGCCCCCTGCCCCAAAAAATTCAAGGCGTCGGTTTGGATCAATTTGGCAATGGATCGCCTTCACCAGACCAGCAGCTAATCCGTCACCACTTGTTTCTCCTGCCAACATCATGACTCGATAAACAGGCAGCTTATCCTGCCTGTCCGTTCGATGAACCACTGATTGTTGTTTTGGATTATTCATTCATCACTGTTTCCGTTTGTTCGATACATCATTCTGACAATTATCAGATGAATGCCAATTCCGTTGTGATCATCACGCTCTTGGATGAAACTGACGATGTATGTCCTTAAGCTTCTCACGGGCGACATGGGTGTAAACTTCGGTTGTCGCAATACTGGAATGCCCCAACATTTCTTGAATTACCCTCAAGTCAGCCCCGTGATCCAGAAGATGAGTAGCAAAACTATGCCTCAACATGTGAGGCGTCAATGCTCGTTCAATCCCCGCTCGTTCGGCTCTTTTTCTCATGCGCAACCACATGGTCACCCTGGCAAATCCCGTTCCCCGGCGAGTCAGATAGACATTTCCTGGTGTTTTGGGCGTCACCAGCGCGGGGCGTCCTGAGTGCAGGTATCTATTGAGAGACGCTGTCGCGCTGCTACCAACGGGCACAACGCGTTCTTTATTCCCTTTGCCAATGACCTGAACGAACCCAGCATCCAGATGAAGCTGCTCCAACCTTAAATGGCATAGTTCCGATATGCGAAGCCCTGATGCATAAGCCAGTTCGAAAATAGCGTGATCACACAATCTTGAAGGGGTTTCGGGTTCTTCAGGCTTCAGAAGTGTGTTGATTTCATCAGTAGAGAGGCTTTTGGGTAATCGTTTCCAGCGACGAGGCAGGCTGACATGTTCAGCCGGGTTCGAATCAAGATGATGTTCTCGTTCACAAAAATTGAAAAAAGCGCGTAAAGCGGCGATTTCCAAATAGACCGTTTCCACACTTAATTTTTTCAACTTGCCTGGACCAAAAGGTACTTTACGCACCTGCTCGTGCTTCAGAAATGCCGTCAAGACCGTCAAATCAACCAATATCCAATCATCGATTCCCTTCTCTTCGTTGGCCCATTGAGCAAAACGGTTCAAAATACCTGAATAGGTTAATTGAGTTTGCTTTGCCTGACCTCGCTCTTGCCGAAGGTACTGCAGGAAATCATCTATCAATGCATCCATCCCTAATACACTTCAACATGCCAATAAATCGCAATCCATTGCAAACCGTGATTTCATGGATTTCCAATTTGATCTTTTGCACCTCAGCAAGCAAGGTGAGGTGCCTCAACGAAAAATCGATACAGGGCAAAGAACATGCGAACAATTTATGTTTACCTGACCAAGCAGACTGTGGCGACCATGGTAATGACCGTGGCCGTTTTTGCATTTGTGCTGCTGCTAGGTAACATCATGAAGGAAATTCTGACATTGCTGGTCAATGGACAGGCTTCTCTTTGGCTTGTGTTGAAAGCCTTCCTTTTGTTGGTCCCCTTCGTTCTGGTGTTCGCCCTCCCCATGGGGATGCTGACCGCAACTCTGCTTCTGTTCGGGCGATTAAGTGCCGATCAGGAACTCACCGCCATGCGAGCGGGCGGTATCAGCCTGATCTCACTCTCGACCCCCGTTTTAATTATCAGTATGTTGATGAGTGCCTTGTGCGCCTGGATCAACATGGAAATCGCACCTTATTGCCGAAGCACCTACAAGCAATTGATACGAGAAGTCAAGGTGGGCGAGTTGACGGATTTACTTCAACCCAATGTTCCTATGACGGATATCCCGGGCCAGTTTATCCACATAAAAGGTAAAAGGAAGGTCGGGGATACCGTTTACCTCAAAGGGATACGCTACATCAAGTATGATGGAGAGTCTTACGAGTATGAAATCTTTGCTCCAGGTGGAACCATTCAGGCAAATGAGGAAACCAGTCAACTGTTCATGACGATGACAAATTACACCATCCTCAGGCCAAAGCCATCTTCCAGTGAAAATATTTCAGTAAATTCCAATGAGCTGGACTCGACCGGTTACCTACTCTTCAAGGGCGAGCAGTTTGCACCCGACCCTTTTACCATTGAACGAGATTCAGAACTGTTTCGAAAACCGAAACTGCATCACATGAGTTTCAAACAACTTCAGGAGGAATTGGTCGAAAGAACAAAACTGACTGAATACATCAAGGCCCTCCCTTCATTTAAGATTGAGAACTTGAGGGCGGAGCTGGAAGAGAATTTCAAAAGACCCTTCGATCCGATAACGCCGGTCAAGGTCCAGATGCACCGCCAACTGGCATTCTCTTATGCATGCTTTGCCTTTACTCTGATCGGTATTCCACTGGGCATTCGTGCGCATCGAAGAGAAACCAGTATTGGAATCGCCATCGCCTTGATGTTGGTCGCGGTTTACTACGGATTTGTGGTTCTTGCCAATGCGCTGGAATCCCATAGTGAATGGGCTCCTCACCTTGTCATGTGGTTACCAAACTTCCTGTTTCAAGCGATTGGGTCTGTCCTCATGTGGCGCGCCAATAAAGGCATGTGATGCTCTTGAGTCTGGCCTTCATCCAAGCAGTGGTGTGAAAAGCCTTAATCATATTTGTCATTATGCCTGCCGTTTCATCCAGTTCTCATAGTCGGCAGGTGTATCCAAATCGATCAGAATATCTTCATTTGAGCACTCAAACTCGGTAACCAGTCGTGTATGTGCATCAAGCAACCCCTTCAAACCGACGTCGTCATAGCGCTCCATGACCTCGTCCCTGAACCCTGCTTGAAAGTACAGGGGATGTCCTCGTTTGCTTTCATACACCGGAGAAAGGATGTCCGGCTGGTCATTTTGAATTTTTTTAAGCATCCTTTTTATTAAAACATTACTTATCCCGGGTAGATCTCCGAGGCAAACGAGATAACCTGTTGCAGCAGGGTTTGCATGGGCAAGGCCACAGCGCACAGAGGATAACATCCCTCCTTCAAGCGCGTGAGGATTCACGACGGTTCGTGCTCCCAGATTTTCAATCAAGGGCTTAATACGATCATGATCCCAACCCGTCACAACAATACAGCCATCGACTCCACCCTGCATCACTTGTTTGACCACGTGTTCTATCAAAGTAAGCTCCCCCAGGGGCAATAAAAGCTTTTGTTGACCCATTCGCCTCCCGATACCTGCAGCAAGGACAATAGCCGTAATCATAATTTTGAATAAGCCATTGAAGCCGCATCCAAAGATCTTTTTCGCCTGAAGGCCACCAGTTGCGAAACAATGCTGAGAGCAATTTCGTTGACAGATACAGAACCAATGTCCAGCCCTATCGGACAAACAATCCGATCTAAGACTTCTTTCGAGGCGATTCCTTTTTCGAGAAGCCTTTTACGAATAAGCATACTTTTCCGCCGACTTCCTATCATACCAATAAAAGATGCTGGACTATTGACACAAGCCGCCAAAGAAGCTGCATCGTGCTGATGGCCCCGTGTCACAATGACAATAAAAGTGTTGTTCTTGATCTTCCTGTCCTCAATGGATTGAGGAATATTTCCGCACACAACTTCATCGGCATCAGGTAAATTTTCCCTGGATGCAAATTCAGGTCGATCATCCACAATAACTGTTTGAAAGCCCATCATGACAGCCAACTTACCAACCGCTTTACCCACGTGCCCTGCACCAGCAATCAGTAATTCAGGCTTCGGGCAACAAGGTTCAATGAATAACAACTCGGAATCTGCTTTCGAAATATTTCCAACAAGGGACGCTTTTTCATTTTGAACTACCAACTCAAACGCATCGGCATGCTGTGGCCATAGATTAGTCCAATGGTCTGGGTCATCCATCCATTCACATTGAGTGGTTATCGATTCTGAACGAGTGATCCTTGTCACCAAAACACCACTTGCAATACCATGTTCAGCTGCAACGAGTTGTTTGATCGCTTGCCTTTGTGCAATCGGTTGAGGCTGAATCAGGATGGTGGCTTGCCCTCCACAGATTAAACCATCATCCCAACCGCTGATGTCATCGAGTTTCAAATGAAAAAGTGAGACATGGCCACTGTCCAGGGCATCCAAAGCACGTCGGCGTGCTTCCGCTTCAAGGCAGCCTCCACCCAAGGTTCCGTGTACCTTTCCATTGGGTTCAAAGATGGCATTGGCTCCTACTTTCTGAGGCGTGGACCCCAGCGAGCGCACCACAGTAGCAAGCACAAAGGGCTGATCCGCGCTCAATAAATCGATCGATTTACGATAGACATCTAAAAAAGTCATTTCTTGGCTGTAAAAAGCTAGAACTTAAGCAGAGGATTCACTGTTGCACAACCCGAATTGATTGCGGCAAAGTAAGCCCATGCCAAGCCTGACAAATAGAAAGAGCTTATAATTTGAAAGTATTGCATCTGGTAGGCGATCATGAGGACGCAGGCGGAGTGCTATCGGTCATTCGTAATCTACAGGCAGTCACGCCTGAAGGCGAGATGCATCACTGTGTATGGGTTAAAGAGGGTTACCGCGAATCACGTCAACCCGCCCTGGAATACAGATACAGTCAATCCGTCATTGCGGAATCAACCAAGCATCTGAGACTGTTCTCTCAGGCTCTTCCTGCTTACGGAGATCTGAAGCGCTTACTCCAAAGGGAGCCTTTCGACATTATTCATGCACATTCACGCGGCACTTTGTTGGTGGGTATGCTTGCAGCGCGTTTTCTAAAACGTCCTGTGATCTTCACAAATCACAATTACGCCAGACGCCTTGGCCTTTATCAATGGGCTGCCAGACAGCGCAAGATGCATACTGTGGTTCTCACTCCCAACATGGCCAGACACTACGGCTTGAATCAAGAGATGAAGAACCTCAAGGTCATATCAGCCTGTTTCAGCGCTGCTTTATTGGACGAAGATCTGGTTCAGCCCACGCCGAACATTCCAGATCATACAATTCGGTTCGTTGGAGTAGGCAATGTCATCGGCTGGAAAAAATGGGATTTGATTGTGAAGGCATTGCAGCTTCTTCCCAAAGTGGATCGGTCCAGAATCCAATGCGATATCTGGGGACCGACTCTGGATTTGCCTGAATCGAAGAGTTTTGACCAATCCTTGAGGGCTTTGATTCAAGAAAACGGTGTCAGTGATCAATTTCGTCTCATGGGCTCCACGACAGATATAAAATCCAAATTAAAACAATCGGACTGGTTCGTCCTTCCATCAACCAATGAACCCTGTTCGGTTGCACTGATGGAAGCTTTAGCCATGGGACTTCCGGCGTTGGTCAGTGAAAGCGGGGGAAATGTGGATTTGGTCCACGATGGCTGCGGACTTCACTTCAAGCCTGACACTCCCGAATCACTGGCAAAGCAGCTCAAACGCATTTTGGCGGGAGCATTCCGCCCTCTATCACCCCAACAAATCCGTGAATCCGTCAGAATGAGATCGGCCACCGTGGTTTACCGGCAATATCATAAACTTTATCAATCTTTGAACTGAGATTTGACGCAAGGACCTGAATGGTGATACTTGATGATCTGTCATGAATTGGAAATTACTCCGTCATATACCTTGGGTGGACACGCGATCTCGATTTTTATCGCGCGTGCCTTCAGCTGGCTCCTTGTTGGACGTCGGGTCTTCAGATGGGGAGACCTTGAATCATTTCCACGAAATGAGGCCGGACTTAAAATTCTATGCGACAGACATCGAAGGTATTCCTGAGGCCTACCCGAAAGGATGTCAATTTCATCAAGGAGATTTAAACAAGGAGAACTTGCCCTGGGGGCCAAATTCATTAGATGCCATTTCCTGTATGCATTTAGTGGAACATTTGGAAGATCTGACACTTCTAATTGCCGAAGCATTTCGACTACTTAAACCAGGTGGCCATTTTTATTTAGAGACACCTCATCCAAAGACTATAGGCTTGAGCAGTGTAACCGGTCCTGCGGTGGGAACTTTCACCATGAATTTCTGGGATGATTTGACCCATACCCATATCGTCAGCATGGGAGCTCTGGCCAAACAATGTCGATCGGCAGGCTTCGATATTTCTCATTCAGGCACCTCACGTAACTGGCTGTTTGCAGCCGCTTACCCCATTTTTTTCTTTGCTAAACCCAGTCGCCAAAAGTTCACTTCAAAGGTCCACTGGTCAGGATGGTCTGCATATTTGGTTGCACGCAAGCCATGAGCCAAAAACCCAAGCTGCTCATCCTTGAACTTTGGGGACTTGGTGATTTAGCAATCGCCTCCCGGTTCATTGCCGCAGCTTCCGAAAAGTATGAAGTCACAGTATTGTCCAAACCCTACGCACATGACCTGCAACAAGCACTCTGGACAAAAGCGAAGGTCATTTCATTTGTCGCACCCTGGACGGCATTCCGTGGAAAATATCGTTTATTCAAATGGCCATGGCAACAACTACTGCAATTGGCCCATCAGTTAAGGAAAGAGAAATTTGATCTGGCGGTTTCAGGACGATGGGATCCAAGGGATCATGCATGGATGCGCGTTTGCGGGGTCAAAAAATGCATTGGTTTCCCGAGATCAGGAAGCAAGCATCTCCTCCATCACACCTTGCATTTACCCGATGAAAAAGCGCATCGATATGACCAATGGAAATTGGTAGGTGAGGCATTGGATATCGAAATACCCGATTGGAAATATCGAAACGCTGAACCAAACCCAGCTCGCTGTATCAAAACAGCAATTATTCATACTGGCGCAGCGCAACCTGTAAGAGTCTGGCCTTTAGACAGGTATCACCAGTTGATTAAAGCCATTGAAGAACAGAATATTAGCATCCAACTCATTTGCGATGCCGATCAGGCCTCCTGGTGGAAGAAAAACAATCGTCACCCAATGGTTCCACAATCAGTTTCAGCATTGATTGAGCATTTGAAGACGGGGGATATCTTCATAGGAAACGACTCCGGTCCCGGTCACCTCGCTGCTGCACTCGATTTGCCAACACTAACCATTTTTGGTCCGCAACTTACTGAATGGTTTCGCCCGGCCCATCCTCAGGGGATGGTTGTGGAAGGGAAAGATTGCGAATATAAACCCTGCTTTGACAATTGCCGATTTGAAACACCCCACTGCATGACGGGCGTCACACTTGAGGGAGTCAAAGAAATGATGCAAACTTTCTTGAACCAATTCACCACCGCCCAAAATTAGAGAGACAAATAATCCTTCAATGGAGGAAGCTGCGCAGCGTCCCAGCAAGCATCCTGTCGGGATTCCTGCCCCCCGCTCGCACAAAAATAGAACAACAGGCGAAACTCCAAAAAACAACTAGCTTTACCATCGCGCCATCCGAACTATGAAGCATCTCATCTAAGCCGAATCATTTCCCTGTGCTTAGGGATAGACAGATGAAATCACACCCATATAATCTTGAAGTCTTGAACAAGTCCAAAACACAAAAGAATCATCCTGCTTAAGATTGGATGGCAATAATGGACCTTAAAAAAACGCTTCCTCTTTTGCACCTTGAGCCCTGGGAGAAGGTATCAAAAAAATAAAAGCCATCTGATATCGATTGACGACAACAATTACAATATGACCCAAGGCCCGTTTTTCATATTTCTGTGGAGTGGATTTTTGATCACCATGACCTTGTGCATTGGCTGTATCAAAACACCCTCTCCCCATGTTGATACACAAAAAATAGACACCCCTGCATCCTACGCGGGAGCCACTGAGAAAGCTCGGCCATTTGAAGACGGATGGGTAAATGATTTCCAGGATGATAATTTGGAGACCTTGATTTTGGAGGCGCTCGAATCTAATTACGATCTCAAAGCGGCATCATCGCGTGTGGCTGCAGCACAAGCTTCTTTTCAATCAATAAATGCCGGATGGAAGCCTCAACTTAATCTGAATCAAAGCGACTCAAGGTCGAAAACGGTTTTCAATCCATTCGCAGGCCCTCTGCAAAGTCGATACATCAACCGCTTTGACCTAGGTGTCTCCCTTGCCTGGGAACTCGATCTCTGGGGACGGATAAGGAGTCAGGGGCGAGCTGCCCTGGCCGATTTGCAGGCAAGTGAATCAGATTACATGGCGGCGCGCTTATCGCTGGCTGCCAATGTAGCCGCAGCATGGTTCAATGTTATCGAATCGGAACTTCAGGTGCTATTGAACGAAGAAACCCTGAATAGTTTTGAATCCAATCTCAAGGTCGTGGAAGAATCTTATCAACGCGGCATTCCAAATCGAGCTTTGGACGTCAGACTCACGCGAGCAAACGTAGAAAGTAATCGAAGTAATCTGCTGGTCCGAAAACGGCAAAGGGACGCAGCTGTCAGGTCTATGGAAATCCTTCTGGGCCGATACCCCTCCGCTGAATTAGAAATCATCCCTCATCTCCCCATTTTGAAAGGGGACGTTCCAACCGGCATGCCTTCGGAATTATTGATCCGACGGCCTGACATTTTTTCTGCTGAAAGGCGAGTTGCGGCCGCAACGCAGAGACTGAAGGTGTCACGCAAAAGCCTTTTACCAAGTATACGATTAACCTCCTCCGTCGGAACGAGCAGTAGTGAGCTTACCGATTTACTCGACCCTGAGCGCCTCGCATTGTCAATCGCAGGATCACTTACGCAACCGCTGTATCAGGGCGGGCGCTTGCGAGCTAATGTCCAACTCTCCGATGCCCGCTTGCGGGAATCCATAGCTCAGTTTTCACAAGCGGTCCTCCGCGCTTTTCAGGAAGTCGAAAGTCTTTTGGCTGCGGAGGCTTTTCTTCGGGATCAGGAAATGGCTCTTCAAGCCACCAGTGAGGAATCCTCCGAAGCTGAAGTGCTAGCGAAGGAGCAATATGAGCGAGGGTTGGTAGACATCATTACAGTCCTCGAATCTGAAAGAAGGGCATTCAATGCACGTAGTTCGCTGATTAATGTCGCTAACCTTCGGCTTCAAAACCGCTTGAGTCTTTACCTTGCGCTTGGAGGACATTTTCAGGGCGAAGATCCTGATAATCCAACGGATCAAGTCACGTTAAATGAGTAGTCAGTTATCCAGTTTTACGATCATGCAGAAATTATTGAAATGGATCATGCCAACGTTGTTCCTGGGGTTTTGCATGGCTATTGCAGCCATCATGATGGTCACCAAACCGGAACCACCTAGACGTAGTCCACCAAACAGTATCATCACCGTCGATGCTGAGATAGTGAAACGCGAGACCTACCAAGTCATCATTCCTTCACAAGGTATCATCCAGGCACGGACACGAAGCATGCTTATTCCCGAAGTGAGCGGTGAAATCATTTGGATCTCGGACAGCTTCAGATCAGGTGGATTTTTCGGACCGGATGAAGAACTGGTCAAAATAGATCTGCGAGATTATCAAACATCACTTGTCGTCGCAAAAGCAACCCTGGCCCAGCGCACCAGCGCTTATGAAATCGAAAAAGCTCAGCACGAACAGGCAAAGATCAACTGGGAACGTCTCGGCAACGGTAAAAAACCAACCCGACTTGTATTAAGGGAACCTCAACTTGCAGAAGCCAGAGCCCTTATGCAATCAGCAGCGGCTGGAGTGGAGCGTGCCGAACGAGACTTGAATCGAACGGTCATCAAAGCGCCTTATGAAGGACGTATCTTGAATAAATCGGTCGATATCGGCCAGTCAGTTTCTCCAGGCACCATGCTAGCTGAAATTTTTGCAACTGATTATGTTGAAATAAGATTACCACTTCGAAATGAACATTTGGATTTCATTGAGTTACCAGAAGCTTACAAGAATGAGGAGAGTTCCATGACCAATATCCAGCCAGAGGTTCAGTTAACAGGAAACTATGGCAGTCGAAATATCAACTGGACGGGACGCGTCGTTCGCGCCCAGGGCGCCTATGACCCGAGAAGCCGTGAATTGTTTGTCATTGCACAAGTGAAAGACCCTTACAAGCAAACAGATCGATCACAACCACCTTTGAAGATAAATCAATTCGTCCAGGCCCAGATTCAGGGCAAGCGACTTGAGGGCGTTTACGTCATTCCGCGCTCAGCATTGCGGATCAATGATGAGGTGATCCTGATTGACAAAGAAAACCGCATCTTCCGCAAACCTGTCGAAATAATATTGAAACAAGGGGAAGAGGTGATTGTAAAGAGTGGTTTACAGCAGGATGATTTACTTTGCCTGACTCCCCTGCTCTTCGCCGCTGATGGAGCAAAAGTGCGCCCTGTCATCAACGGAAAAGCCCCACCTCCACCTGACGGCAAGGGAAGGCCAGTCAAGCAGGGCGACGGGAGAGACCTTAAAACACGAATCAAGACTCCCTGATGCATGGAATAATCGCATGGTTCACGCGTAACGGTGTCGCGTCAAATCTATTGATGGTGGCCATTCTCATGGCTGGCCTGAACACCTTGTTCAAGCGTATCCCAACAGAGGTATTCCCTGAATTTGAACTGGATATGATCTCGGTATCTGTGCCTTACCGAGGCTCCACTCCTGCCGAAGTGGAGGAATCCATCGTCGTTAAAATCGAAGAGTCCATTCAGGATATTCAGGGCATCAAAAAAATCACCTCAACCGCTGCTGAAGGGGCTGGCTCGGTGAATATTGAAGTCGATAAAGGCTACGATTCGCGCGAACTTCTGGATGACATCAAGAATCGGGTCGATTCCATCAACTCCTTCCCGGTCGAAACCGAAAAGCCAGTCTTCAATCTTGCCAAACCACGAGGTGAAGTCATCACCGTAGTCCTGGCAGCCGACATGAATGAGCATGATTTGAGAATGCTCGGTGAACAGATACGAGACGAGATCATCAACCTTCCCTCCATCACTCAAGTGGCCTTGCAAGCAGTCAGGCCTTACGAAATATCCATTGAAGTTTCCGAAGAAACCCTTCAACGGCATGGATTGACACTTGAAGGCATCGCACAAGCCATTCGGTTTTCTTCTATTGATTTGCCTGCAGGCGCCATCAAAACTCAGGGAGGCGAATTTTTACTCCGCACGAAAGGTCAGGCATATGTAGGCGCGGATTTTGAGGAAATAGTATTGATCACACGAGGTGATGGAACGCGACTGACACTGGGGGATGTTGCGGACATCAATGATGGATTTGAAGAAACGCCTCTTTTTGCAAGATGGAACGGCAAACCATCAGTCATGATTGCCGTTTCACGGGTAGGCGATCAAAACGCCATCGATCTGGCCAATACCGTAAAGGCCTACCTTGCTGAACGTCGTTCGAGCCTGCCGGAAGGTGTCGATCTGGAATTTTGGAATGATCGATCCAAAATCGTTATCGGCCGAATCAATACCCTGGTCTCAAGCGCACTTCAAGGAGGGGCGCTGGTTTTTATTGTGCTGGCGTTATTCTTGAGGTTATCTCTGGCCATCTGGGTTTGCGTGGGTATTCCTGTTGCTTTCATGGGTGCAATCGCGTTCATGCCCCAGCTTGGAGTCACAATCAATATTATCAGCTTGTTTGGTTTCATCCTGGTGCTGGGGATTGTGGTGGATGATGCAATTGTCACAGGAGAAAACATCTTCAGTCACCTCCAGAATGGCGACGACCCTACTGATGCGGCCATCACCGGCACTCAGGAAGTCTCGGTACCTGTTATTTTCGGGGTATTGACGACCGTCGCTGCGTTTGTTCCGATCATGATGATTGATGGTTTCAGAGGAAAAATATTTGCTCAAATACCACTTGTCGTCATCCCTGTTCTTCTCTTCTCCCTGGTGGAATCCAAACTGATACTACCCGCTCATTTGAAGCATTTAAGGATACGAAACAGAAAACCCAGTCAATTGAATCCATTGTCACGCTTCCAGCGCTTTTTTGCGGATGGAATGGAATCGTTCGCTCGCAAGATTTACCGGCCTTTTTTAGAGATGGCCATGAAGAATCGTTATATGACGCTGTCGGTGTTTATGGGAGTTTGTATCATTTTGTTCACGATGCTGCTGAGCAATCGCATGATGTTTGTCTTTTTCCCAAGGGTTCCCACTGAACGTTTGACCGTGCGGCTGACCATGCCCCAAGGCACTCCCTCCGAAGTCACCCAAAAACACATCAATCGAATTCTGGAAGTTGCAAATCAGCTCAAAGAAAGAAACGACTTCAAAGAACCTTCCACTGGAGAAAGTGTGATCGTTAATGTGATGGATGTCGTGGGAGCCTCAGGTTTGACCGGCGGACGCTCCCGCAAAGCAGGCATGACGAACGTAGGTGAGGTTGCCATGAATATTACCCCTCCTGAAGATCGTGAACTCACACTCACCAGCCAGGAGATTGTCGGTGAGTGGCGGAAATCAATAGGCCCGATTTCAGGCGCCCAGGAATTGAGTTTTCGTGCCGAGATTGGAAGAGCCAGTGATCCCATTGACATACAACTGACGGGACCCAGTTTTGATGACCTGCAGGCGGCATCCAAAGAAGTGAAGGCTCGTTTGCTAGAGTATCCGAATTTATTCGATATCTCGGATACCTTTGAAAATGGCAAACCAGAACTCAAAATGAAAATCAAACCCGAAGCCGAATTACTGGGTTTGACAATGACTGATCTTGCACGCCAGGCGCGGCAATCCTTCTTCGGCAGTGAGGCTCAGCGCATTCAGCGCGGCAGAGAAGATGTGCGTGTCATGGTGCGATATCCGCTCAGGGAACGTTCTTCTTTAAGCAATCTGGAATCCATGAGAGTACGCACCCCAACAGGTCAGGAAGTCCCCTTCTCGGCTGTTGCAAATATGAAGCAAGGCCGTAGCTTTTCAACCATCACCCGTATCGACCGAAATCGCACGATCCGAGTGACGGCGGACGCCAACAAGGAGGAAACGAACCTTCAGATCATACAAGAAGATGTATTGAATTTCATGCCAGCAATTGTCAGCAAGTATAATGGAATGAATTTCTCTCTTGAAGGGGAAGCTAGGGAACAAAGAGAGTCCTTTGGCAGCGTGTGGCTTGGCTCGGTTTTTGTATTGTTCGCCATTTATTCCCTTCTCGCCATTCCTTTTAAATCCTATATCCAACCTTTGATTGTCATGTCGGTCATTCCTTTTGGTCTGGGAGGAGCCATCATAGGGCATTTGATCATGGGACATAATTTAAGCATGATGAGCGTACTGGGCATGCTTGCGCTCTCGGGTGTCGTGGTGAATGACAGCCTCGTGCTGGTAGATTACATCAATCGCAAACGCCGTGAAGGGGTTGACCTGATGGAGGCTGTCAGAAATGCAGGCGTTGCTCGCTTCCGTGCTATCATGCTGACTTCCATCACAACGTTCGCCGGGCTGGTGCCCATTCTCTGGGAGAAAAGCACCCAGGCACAATTCCTGATCCCAATGGCGATTTCATTGGGCTGGGGTATTCTTTTCGCCACCTTCATCACGCTGCTACTAGTCCCTATCAATTACCTACTTCTTGAAGATTTGCAAAGAACAGGCAAACGATACATTAGCTGGCAATTTAATATCAAATTTACAAGTGACAGGCCATCTGATCCCTCTTCTCAATCCTGACATAGAAAAGACGAAACATATGCCAGTTATCAAAATACAAACAAACAAGGCCCTTTCAGAAGATCAGACCAAGGAACTACTTGCCGCCACCAGCCGGAAAGCAAGTGAATGGCTCAATAAACCAGAAGCATATGTGCAGGTCGTTCTGGAAACACCAACTGCCATGATGTTCGCCGGCAGCACCGAACCGTCCATTTTAATCGAAGTGCGCAGTCTTGGGTTCAGCGGACACTCCATGGGCGAAATTTCTCGCTCACTGAGCATATTGATCCATGCTCACTTGAAGGTTCCAAAAGATAGGATTTTTATTAATTTCTTCGATATCGAACGCAGCAACTGGGGGTGGAACGGCAAAACCTTTGCTTGATTGATAGCTCTTAACCAGACAAATTCCATTTCCCGATTACCCAGTCTGGAATGTTGGTATTTCTGAGCTTAATGGCACGTAGTCATAAAAACCTTTTTTAGAGTTTTCCTGATGATTATTGTATTGCAGCCAATTTTGATGATCTTACAACAGGTCACTCCATTCATTATGAAAACAAACCAGTGCAAAGCCCTTATCATGTCTATTAGGAAGATGCTGGACTCCCACTTGCTTGCACTTATCGCCCTGATAACTTTTTTCGCTCAGCTTCCGTAT
>Ga0163179_10000441_pt1 | contig 30244 bp, 57 predicted proteins | sample AtlANTMetagenome_FD_109643 | JGI IMG/M metagenome (GOLD analysis project Ga0163179, IMG submission 109643) | Marine eukaryotic phytoplankton communities from the Atlantic Ocean - Atlantic ANT 2 Metagenome | ecosystem: Environmental > Aquatic > Marine > Oceanic | place: North Atlantic Ocean...
CAGATTAGTCTTGCAAGTATGATGATGCATCTGAATATGAACAAGGCTACAAAACCAGATGGTAATATGGTAAGACATATGATACTAAATTCACTACGTATGTACAGATCAAAGTTCTGTGATGAGTATGGTGAGTTGGTATTGTGTTATGACTCCAAACACTATTGGAGGCGTGACTATTTTCCACAATACAAGGCTGGACGTAAAAAGACTAGAGAAGACTCCAATCTGGAATGGGATGCAATATTTGAATGTCTCAATGAGATTAAACAGGAACTAAAAGATATTTTCCCTTACAAACACCTAGAAGTATATGGTGCAGAGGCAGATGATATCATCGCTGCATTGTGTCTAGAACTTGAGTTTGACAACGGTAAGACATTGATCTTGTCTGGTGATAAAGACTTTATTCAGTTACAGAAGTATACCAATGTAACACAGTATAGTCCAATCACTAAGAAGTTTGTTAATGGTGAAGACCCTGTGCAGTATCTAAAAGAACACATACTAAAAGGTGACTCTAGTGATGGTGTACCTAATGTACTATCGCCAGATCACACCTTTGTAGAAGGTATACGTCAACGTCCTCTTGGTAAGAAGAAGATAGAGAAAATTATTTCTGATGGTTATCCTAATGATGAGATAGAGAGGAACGCTCAAAGGAATGAAAGACTGATTGACTTAACCAAGAGTCCAAAGAATATCTTTATAGATTGTTTAAAGGCATATCAAGAAGCACCAGAAGGTGACCGTAGCAAACTACTAAATTACTTTACACAAAAGAGGTTGCGTAACCTCGTTGAATCCATAGGAGAATTTTAACATGGCATTTGATACTTATACACCTCTCTTTTCAGAGATTTTCGAGAAGGTTGGTAAACTTAAAACTAAAAAAGAGAAGGTTAGATACCTTCAAGACCATAACACCGATGCACTACGCATGGTTATTAAATCATCGTTTGATCCTAACATCAAGTGGTTGCTACCAGAAGGTAGTGTACCATATGTGCCTAACGATGCACCAGAGGGTACAGAACACAATGTACTTTCTTATGAGAGTAGGAAACTCTACCACTTCATAGAAGGTGGTAATCCTACACTAACACAGAACAAACGTGAGACAATGTTTGTACAATTGTTAGAGGGATTGCATGGGGATGAGGCAGAAGTTCTTGTTGCTGCAAAAGACAAGATACTACACCAAAAGTATAAGGGGTTGTCCAATAATGTTGTAAAGGAAGCTTTCTTCTGGAATGATGAATATAAGGTTATTGATGATAATACGTATGATCAGGTGCCTGGGTCTGCTTCTGGTGCTTAGTGACATTTTTGCAACACAATTACCCTAAATACATTTAAATTCACTTTATTTGACATTTTCTATTGACATATAATTCTGTATATGGTATGATTAATCATAATCGGAAAGGAATTCAATGCTTCTAGAGATAACAGGTTCGACAAAAAATGTGAGAAAACTCGTTGAGATCGCTGCATGGAATTATGCAGAGAGATTGATGGGTAAGAGACTTATGAAGACTCTCTTCATCAAGATAGACTTGCATAGAACCCTTTTGAGTAAAGATGGAATGGAAGGTTCATGCATATGGGACGAATGGGACGATCTAAAGAAGACTCCTAGAGACTTTCATATCGAACTTGATTCTACAATTAACATTAGAGATATACTTATCAACCTAGCCCATGAGATGGTTCATGTGAAACAGTGGGTTAAAGGTGAGATGTATGAATACGCTAATCCCAATGAAGTTAGATGGATGAAGACAAAGTATGACATGAATGATATGGACTACTATGATTATCCTTGGGAGATTGATGCGTTTGGTCGCCAGTTAGGACTGTTCGTAAGGATGTGTGAAGAAACTGGTAATGGTGATAACCCTAAAATGATGGAGAATGTATAATGGGTAAAATGAAAAATTTCATGATGGACGAAGATGAAAAGTTTTGGTCATCTATGTCCGATGTGTGTGGTGAGTCTGAATCATGTGCAGAGTTTGTTTCTGTGATGATGGCAAAACCAGAAGTGGAGTCGGTGATTGCTATGAACGGTGGGTTGACTCCTTGGGTAGATTCCAAAGAGGAACTTGTTGAACAATTAGAGGACTCATGGAATGAGTTCTGGTCAAAATACGAATAGGAGAACTGTATGAATATTATTGAATCTCTTATGGCGGGACTTTTATTTTTAAATCCCGCCTATGCAGACACACAACCAAGCAATGTAGAGATTGCTCAAAAACAACATGCACAGTGTCTTGCAATGAATATGTATCATGAGGCAAGAGGTCAAGGTAGTGCTGGATTACTTGCCGTCTCCTCTGTAGTTCTAAACAGAGTAGCAGACAAAAGATTTCCCAACGATATATGTGAGGTTATAAAACAAGGCCCCACCAGAGAGTCATGGAAGACTAAACAAACACCCGATCCTACAGATGCGGTGTTTTATCCTATTAGGCATAAATGCCAGTTCAGTTGGTGGTGTGACGGTAGAAGTGATGTACCAAAGGACAAAAAAACTTACAAAAGGTTATTGACAATAGCGAGTTCTATAGTGTATAATAAGTTTGATTTTGTCGATATAACAGATGGTGCGACATTTTATCATGCAGATTATGTAACACCAGCATGGGCAAAGACTAAGAAGAAAACCGTGGAAATACAAGACCACATATTTTATAGATGGGAAGTACAATGACATTTGATGAGTATCAAGAATTTGCAAGATCAACTGCAATCTACCCAGATGAATGTAAAATCACATATCCGACATTAGGACTATGTGGTGAAGCAGGCGAGGTTGCAGAGAAGGTGAAGAAGAATATCAGAGATGGTAAGTCTCTTGAGGGTGTAGGTTTAGAGTTGGGTGATGTGCTGTGGTATATCTCTGCACTTGCTGATGACCTTGGTGTGACTCTAGAAGAGGTAGCACAAACGAATGTTGATAAGTTGCGTTCTAGAATGGAACGGAATAAGATCAGTGGGTCTGGTGACAATAGATGAATTGGTTGTTGGTTTTAACTGTATGTGGGCCCTTGAGTGTCTATGACTGCAAATCCCAAATAGTTTCTGTACATGAAAAGATAGAAGAGTGTACAGAAGCACAACTAAACTTAACCGATATGCCTATTGATGGTGATTGGAAGACTGTAATTTATGAATGTAAACTAAAGAATGGATTGGAAACATGAACGCTTGGTGGGACATTTTGAACGGAGATAATGAATGAATATATTTTACCTCAACAAAGACCCTGTGGTTGCTGCACAGATGATGTGTGACAAGCATGTGGTTAAGATGATATTGGAGAGTGCTCAGATGCTTTCCACAGCTCATCGTATATCTAGTGAAGAGTATGCTACCGCAAAAGGACTGTACAAGATGGCTCATAAGAATCATCCTAGTACGATCTGGGTTCGTTCTTCTGATGAACATTACAAGTGGTTGTTTACACATATGATTGCTCTAATGGAAGAATATACTTACAGGTATGGTAAACATCATGCTACAGAACGTCTTATTGAACCACTACGTACACTCCCCTTCTTCATTGACAAGAATGGTTTCGTTGATCCACCTCAATGTATGCCTGAAGAGTGTAAGGGGAATGATACTGTACTTGCATATCAAAAGTACTATATAGTAGAGAAGTCTGGTTTTGCGACTTGGAAACTGAGGTCTATACCAGAGTGGTGGAAGGATGGTTCAGATGCGAGAAGGTTATTGGGATTACATGGGGCGCAGGCTGCGTGAAGACGAGGAACAGTTAAGTATGAATGACATGTGGAAGAAAGAGATTCAAGAAATGCAAGGTAACGTACATACTCTACAGTTGAGGGTTAAATCTCTAACTGAAAGAGTTCATGAGTTAACTTTAAAGGTGACATCGCTTGGGGGCGATCCTGATCAATTAGAATTGGAATTTAAGGATGTTACCAGATAATACATTTGCAATGATTTTAGGTATTGCAGTTATAGGACTCGTTATGTGGGGTTTTGTACAGTTAGGTGGGGGATTAAATTAATGCCGACATATACTTTTATTGATGAATCCATTGATGGTGGATTGGAATGGGATGAGATGATGTCCATTTCAGATAAAGAAAATTTTCTTAAAAAGAACAAACAAATTAGACAGGTTATAAAACCTGTTGCACTTGCTGGTGACCATATCATGGGCGTAGGCCCTAAAGTTGATGGTGGTTTCAATGAGAATATGCAACGTATCGCTGCTGCCCATCCCGGCAGTCCACTTGCAGATAGGTATGGGGGTGGAGAGTCACATAAAAGGATTAAAATTAGGGATGCAGTTGATAAATATAAAAAGAAGAATAAATAATGTATAGTTTAGGCAGTTTGGTGCAAGCGAGAGAACATACTTCAGCAAGGGATGTACTACATCTACGCAAGCTGGGAAGTCAATCCGCTTATGCATCAGAGGGGGGAATGACGCCCCCGGCTTTCCCCCCTCACCTTATTTGTGATTTATATGAAAGAGAAGAACAATGGCAACAAAGAAATCAAAAGAAATCAATCATAACAATCTAACTACCATCAAGGGTATTACAGATAACCAGAAGGTAGTTTTTGATACATGGAAGAAAGGTAAGAACCAATTTTTGTTTGGTTCTGCTGGTACAGGTAAAACTTTCGTTTCATTATATCTTGCGTTTAACGATATATTTGACTTGAAGAAACCTTATGACAAAGTTGTACTTGTCCGTTCACTCATACCTACTAGGGAGATTGGTTTTCTGCCTGGTGATGAGGAAGACAAGGCTGCACTGTATCAAGTACCATACCAGAACATGGTACAGTTTATGTTTGAACAACCCAATGAACAACAGTTTAATAGTTTATATGATCGACTAAAAGGACAGGGATCACTATACTTTCTATCAACTTCTTTTCTAAGGGGGTTGACATTTGACAATAGTATCATTATAGTAGATGAATGTCAGAACTTAAACTTTCACGAATTAGATACAATTATCACTAGGGTAGGACAGGATTCTAAGATTGTATTCTGTGGTGACTTTGACCAGACTGATCTACAGAAACATAATGAGAAGAACGGTTTACATAGTTTCTTACGTATCCTAGAGGAAATGGATGAGTTTAACGTAACAGAGTTTACACTGGGCGACATTGTTCGATCTGGTTTTGTTCGTAGTTACCTTATCAACAAAACCAAATTAGGAATAGGAATGGAATAATGAAATATATTTGCCCCGATTGTGGTCATATTCATGAAGGAGATGAACCACCTACAGAGGACTGCCCCATATGTGGTTGTCCCGCTGACGATTATGAAAAGGAAGACTAATGGATTTACAAGCATTAAGAGAAGAACTAACAGAAGACGAGGGCTGTGTATATGAAGTATACAATGATCATCTTGGTTACCCTACTTTTGGTATCGGCCATCTTATATTGGACTCCGACCCAGAATACGGTTCCGACACCGGCACTGCCGTCAGTGAGTCCAGAGTCATTGAGGCCTTCGAATCGGATATCGTGGGAGTCCTGTCTGATTGCGAAACCCTCTATGATGACTTCGAGGATTTGCCAGAAGAGGCTCAGAGAATAATTGCGAACATGATGTTCAATATGGGCCGACCTCGTTTGAGTAAATTTAAAGGTATGAAACGTGGTGTAGACGCAAGGGATTGGAACGCTGCTGCTGATGAAATGGTAGACAGCAATTGGTATCGACAAGTAACTAATCGGGCTGACCGTTTAGTAGTGAGAATGAGGAGTATAGGTTAATCATGGAAAGACGACAAAGTGACAAGGTGTGGGATTATGATGCAATTGACAAACAACGTAATGAGGATTGGAACGGTATCCACAAACTCGTAACGGATCATGCAGTAGAAAAACGTGTAACAGCAGAAGAGATTGCAAAACGTAATTCTATCTTCTATAATCATAGAGAGATTAACAAACCATGATTGAACCAATTGCTCCGATAAATCCTGTATCGGTTTATTATGAAAATAGGATTAGTTATGAAAAGAAATGGGAAGGAACAATCTCTATAACAGAGACTCCCCATATCACATATGACAAATCTGGTAGACTTATCATAACACCAGATCAATCTTTTGCTTTAGGGCCAAAATATGTTTAATCATTTGAATGTGGAGTTGCCCCCTATAACTGCAACAAATACTGATGGTGTTCGTCTATATGAGACACCAGAAGGTAACAAGTATCCATCTATAACAACTATTCTATCTGTTCGGAATAAATCTGGACTGATGGAGTGGCGTAAACGTGTAGGTGAAAAGACTGCGAACTACATTGCTGGTAAGGCTGCAGCTCGTGGTACTCATGTACATCATATGTGTGAAGACTATTTAAACAATGTGTACACTAATTTTCCATCTGATTGGGAAAAACACAAAAAGAACTTCCTACCATATTGTCTTTTTACACAATTAAAGGATCAAGTGTTGTGCAATGTGAATAACATCCATGCACAAGAGGTAGGACTCTATAGTGATAAATATAAAGTAGCGGGTAGAGTTGACTGTATTGCAGAGTACAATGGTGTACTGTCTATTATAGACTTCAAGACTTCAACTAAAGAACGCAATGATGATTGGAATGAAAACTATTACATACAATGTTCTGCTTATGCAGAGATGTACGAAGAAAGAACAGGTACAGAGATTAAACAGATCGTAATCCTATGTGTTACTGAAGATGGTACTGTACAAGAGTTCGTAAAAGAAAAGTTTAATTACCTTGACTTATTGGTGGAAACCGCTGAGGAATGGAGAAACCAAAATGAAACACCTAGTAGCAATAATGGCGGTGTTTCTGTTAATGGGTTGTCAAACCACTGATACTACTCCCAAAGACACATCGCCCACTAAACCAGTAGAACACACTGAAGAGAAACCACAAGAGCAAGAGGGTCTTGAACCCAGTAAAGCAATGCAAGTAATGAAACCTATTTTCTGTGCAGATATAGAAACTGTACATGAGGGACTCGAAACAAATTCAGAAGAGAAACCTCATATGATTTGGAAAGATGCAGTGAATGGTTACACTACAATGCTCTGGTTGAATAGAGTGAAAAGGACGGTGACTGTAATGGAATATGCTGCTCCAGAGATGGGATGTTTTACAGCTGTGGGTATAGATTTACAAATCAATGATCGTAGTCAAAAAACTAAGGGTATGCCAATTTTACATCAAATGGGACTTGACTAATAAACTAATAGATGGTATAAATAAGATACAATTTGATGACACGAATTGAAGACTGAACTGGACGAGGGTGCAATTCCCTCCGCCTCCACCAAAAGGAGATTAGGATGTTAAAATTTATCAAAAACCTTTTCACTAGAGTTAGTGGAAATTGCTTTGATGCAAACTATCGAAGGAAGTGCAATGCAGAATACGATGACCTTTGCATGTAGTTTCCTATTAGGGGATTCAGATGAAGAACCCCTTAGTACGAGAGGTAAGTAAGTGGATGTTAAGAGCCTATATTCTTTGGAGTATTTGTGCAGACATAACCTTACTTGCAGGCATTATATACCTAGTCTTTTTTTGATGGGGGCGAATTAGGATCGACAGGCAGAGATAGATGAGTCGAGAATTGTCGGATGACTGCGTTATTGGTCAATTTAGTAAATGCAAACGATAATTTTGCATCTCAAGATTTTGCACTAGCTGCTTAATCGGATAGGGTTTCGGGGGTTTCCTAGTAACAGAATAACCCCCACTTTATACTAACGCACTAAGGCGAGTATAATTTTAATCCCAAAGAAGTGAAGAGTAACAATCTGACTATCTGAGGGTAACATACAAAAGGAGAGTGGTGAAGTTAGATACCAATTGTAAATCATTTATTCCGCTGGTATACGGAAACACAAAAGGGTGATGCCTTAATACATCCGTGGGGGGTCACGGTTAACCCCCCAAACTTAAATATGGAGAGATTATGGCGTTAAATACACCCAAGAAGTTCACTCTAGAAATAGAGAACATCGTTAAAGAGAAATCAATATCTCATATGGAAGCAATTCTCTGGTATTGCGAACAACAAGACATAGAACCAGATTCAGTAAAATCATTAGTGACAAAAGGTTTAAAAGAGAAGATCGAAGCAAATGCTAGAGAACTTAACTTTTTACCTAAACAGGCGCAATTACCAATTTAGGAAGGTTGATGAATAAATTTTTAGTAGTATTAGTAGTAACAATGTTAGGAGCGTGTTCGCCAGGACACATTGCATCAAACAACAACGGTAAAGCAGAGTATGTATGGATAGGTTGTCATGTGGTAACACAGAGTCCTAAACATGGTGCATATGCAATCGGGCCAGGTGGTGATCTTGAAATTGGAGATACCTTCTATTTCAAACAAGTGGGTCACGATGGTAAAGTTGGTGAAGTGGTAACTGGCAAACCCTGTGAGGATTAATGGAGCCAATTGACGTATATCTTATGTACTGTGCAATGAAGACGCATTTTACTAGAAAAGATTATGACTACCACAAATACGGTGGTAAAACCAAGATTAAAAGAGATTCCTTCTATAAACGTAAGGACAGGTACTTCTTCACCAAGATAGCAAAGAAGTATGACAAACCAGAAGACTATCTACTCTCAAACTTTATTAGAGACAAAAAGGGTTACATTGCAAATTTCAATGATGAAAACTACCAATCATGGAAACTCAAAAGACAGGGGTTCTTTGATTTGTTTACTGTAGAGTTACAGCCCTACATTAAGAATTTAAATCCACTGTTCAAGGTGGAGAAGAATCAACATCCAACTTTGTTAAAAGAGTTTCTAGGTGGGCGTGTCTCTCTAGAAACTATGATTATATTAGATGAATTGGTAAACTATACCAAGGAGTGGGATAACAAGTTGGGTGATGATATTGTCTGGAAAGACCTTAATTTTTTTATGAAAAAGTACAAAGGGTTCTTGACAATTGATGCTAAACGGTATAGAATAAAACTATTAAATCTTATAGAGGAGTCCAGTTAATGGAAGTTACGGTTTATTTGGATAAGGGTGATGCCCTACGTGAAGAAGGGTTCTTTGAATCCAAAGTTACAGACCTTGAGAATAAGCTCAAGGCACTAAACTTCGACAATGCCGAGTTGGCAAAGTCAAATGAAGAGTTGAGGGATAGAGTTAAGTCCCTTGCATCCCGACAACCACAGTGGCCGAAAGGATATCGTCCACGTAGGTATGTCCCAAAAGGGAAGAAACCTAATGGTCAGTGATATGACTGTAACGCTGGTAGATCACATGGGGAGTGATCTATCAGTGGTTAATGCTGCTAGGGTATCTTTCTCTAAGACCTCTCAATGGGAGACAATTCCAGAGGCAGGGCCTACGCCAGGACTTCTTAAAAATGGAGATGAGAAACTTATTAACTTTCTCGCAAAACATGACCACTGGAGTCCCTTTGGTCATGCATCCCTACAATTCCATATCAAGGCACCAGTATTTGTTGCTCGACAACTGGTAAAACACCAAGTCGGTTTGGTGTGGAATGAAGTATCAAGACGATACGTTGACTATGAACCAGAGTTCTATGAACCTACTGAATGGCGACTTGCTGCAGAGGACAAGAAACAAGGTTCATCAGATGAAACTGTGGAGTACGATATTTCGTATCTCCATGAAAAGTGCAGTGAAGTTTACGAGTATATGTTAAACGATGGTATTGCACCAGAAATGGCCAGAATGGTCTTACCACAATCTATGATGACAGAATGGTATTGGAGTGGAACACTCTATGCATTTGCTCGTGTATGTAACCTACGATGCAAACCTGATGCTCAAGTTGAAACCCAAATGGTTGCAAATCAAATAGATAAACTTGCGGAAGAGAAGTTTCCGTATTCGTGGGAGGCGTTAAGAGATGGGAAATAGGGATGTATATTCTAATGAATGGAACATAGCAACAGTTGATAGGATTGTTATGTTGATGGAAGAGATTGCCGTGCTGGAGAATAAGTTTGAGGAAAACTCTGGTATGGGTAATATCAATACTGCCATTGGCGTATTGAAACAACGTGTGCTTGAATTGAAAGGAAGAATTCATGGTTAAGACCTTTATGTTATTGCTTGCCTTCACGATTACTGATCCTGATGGTTTTGAAAGAGATGAGAAGGTTCATATATTATCAAGACATTTTGATACACAAAATGAGTGTGTCGAATTTGTTAATGATTGGAGCGGTACTATTAAGTCGAGAGGCTTGGGTACGGTAAGGGGTATGATGGCTGATGGATGGGAAGTTGATATCGCAGAAATCGGATGTGCCGTTAACCCTACCCAAGCAATTGAGAAAGTTACCATTGCAAAATTTGTTGATGGTGAGAATGTGTTATCTACCCAAATGCATGAGAATGAGTGATGCTTGATATCCCATATCCAAAACCTGTCAACCCTAACCCTATGATAAACTTACATGATGCAATGACCAAAGCAGTTGTATTTGGTAATGGTGAATCTAGGAGATGGGTTGACACAGCGTTATGGAATATTGATGCTCAGACATGGGGATGTAATGCAATCTATCGTGATATGTGGGTAGACAACCTAGTGTCTGTAGACTATGCAATGCAACAAGAAATCTATAGTGAAGACCTATGCCAAGACACAATGCAATTACATTTTGCAAATTGGAGTCCTGTTCCTGCTGAGATAGCAGACATGATGTTTATGGGATATGATATTCCAGAGGCGTTCATACACAAAACAGAAAGGGCTGGTCATCACACAGAACAGTGTGTCATATCTGGTAAAGACCCTGTTACGTTACATGAGAATGTTGAGGCTGCAATAAGTATGCATCCCGATTTAGACATGAAAGACCTTTCCATGAAGATGGAAAAGGACATTGGTATTTGGATTACATATGTCAAAGATAATGACGGTGTAAAATCTATAGACTATCCTGTAGGATGGTCAGCTGGGAATACTGCACTACATCTTGCTTGTCAAGAAGGTGTAGAGGAAGTATATTTGTTAGGATTTGATTTGTCTTCATATGATGAACCTCTGAATAACATATATAAAGGGACAGATAATTATCTGCCAAGTGATGCAAAAGGTTTCAATTCAGTTAATTGGTTGAACCAGATGCATACTGTCTTTACAGAGTACAAAAACACCACCTTTTGTTGGGTAGACCCTATCCATCGTAAAGGTGAAATATTTGATAGAGATTATTATAATATAAGGTACTTGACAAAAGAACAGTTTTGTGATACATTTAACATACTTTAAACATACGAAACATATATTAACATAAGGAGAATAGATATGTCGTTAGAAGCGCTTAAGAAGCAAAACTCTTTGGATAAACTGCTTGGTGCAGTTGAAACCGAAAACAAACCCCAAGAAAAGAAGTCCTACGTTGATGAACGTCTGTGGAAACCAGAGGTAGATAAGTCTGGTAATGGTTATGCAGTCATTCGTTTTCTACCAGCGGTTAAGGGAGAAGACCTTCCTTGGGCAAAGGTCTGGAACCATGCGTTTCAAGGCCCCACTGGTCAGTGGTACATTGAGAACTCTCTCACTACTATTGGACAGAACGATCCTGTATCAGAAATGAACAGTGCGTATTGGAACTCTGGTGTTGAGAGTGATAAAGAGATCGCTCGTAAACAGAAGAGGAAGTTGCAATACTTCGCTAACATCTATGTTGTCAGTGATCCAAAACATCCAGAGAATGAAGGTAAAGTAATGCTTTATCGCTTTGGTAAGAAAATCTTCGATAAGTGTATGGAAGCAATGCAGCCTGCATTTGAAGATGAATCCCCAATCAATCCGTTTGATTTTTGGGAAGGTGCGAACTTCAAGTTGAAGATTCGTAAGGTTGATGGTTACTGGAACTATGACAAGTCAGAGTTTGCAGCACCATCTGCATTGTTAGATAATGACGATGCACTTGAGAAGTTGTGGGCAAGTCAGTACTCTCTTGAAGAGTTTACTTCTTCTACAAACTTCAAATCATATGATGAACTTAAAACTCGTCTGGATACGGTACTTGCTGGTACTACTACTGTTGGTAATGTTACTAGTGTGATGGAAGATGAACCTACAGCTACCGTTACTGTTGATACAAAGGAGTCTCCTGCTCCTACTGTAGAAGTCAAACAAGATGAAGAAGATGATTCGATAGATTATTTTCAAAAACTTGCTGATGAGGGTTAAGGAAAAGGGGAACTTCGGTTCCCCTTTTTTTACCAAGGCCCAGCGTATGCTGGTACGTTTCTAGTAGGCATTTGGTGTATCGGATGAGCAGAAGTTTCTGTTCTACTATTATCCGAAACATTATTAATAACTTGCGTACCACCATTTTGTTGTTGAGCAGCTGCATCCTTCTGCATATTCTGTAACTCACCATTGAACGCTTTAATAGATTCAATAAATTCTGTTAGTCCTTTATCTGCTTCTTGCATGGATTTAAATGTGTCTTTTTGACTGATAAAGAAATCTCTACCTCTAGACCTTGCAACACTTGACATACTCTCACCTTCAACTACCTTACCAGGCAAAAACTTGGATGCTAATGCTGCTTGTTCTTTAGTTAACCTCTGATTACCAAATGTTCTCTTCGCCCAATTTTGATAAGTATCGTTTACCATCGTTGGTTTACCATCTCTACCCAATATTGGGTTACCACGATGATCTGTATATGCGACCTTTTTGTTTCTATCAAACATGTTACCTTCACTAAGACCAAACATCTCTCTGAACTTAGCACGTTCTGCCATCGTCTTTTGTAGTGATGCTTGTTCACCTTGTAGTTTAGGTAGCATATCTTTGTTTTTTTCCAATTCTCTCATGAGAATTGCAACATCAATACCAGCACTCGCCGCTGTTCCTGCTCCAGGCACTAGTGATGCACCACCAGATGCCAATTCTAAAAGCGCACCAGTTGTGTCACCTTCCATCAATTTTCCAACAGCAAACGCACCACCCGCTAACAAACCAAAGCCAGGTATCTTCTTCAACAAACTCTTTCCTGCTGCTCGTGCCGCCATTGCTTTCATAAGTTTGTTAGTCGGTTTTAGAGTTGCTTTTACAGCAGGCGACTTTCCTAAGTTCTTTGCCATCTGGAACTTTGGATTGACTTTTCCTTTATCAGTAAACTCTCTTACGATATTCCCATCCTTAGACATTATTGCTTTACCTAATTTTGGGTCTGCTTTAGTTGCGGCCTTGAGTGTTTTTGCTGTTGCCTTATTGAGACTAGGTTTCATGAAACCCAAAAAGGAACCGATACCCTTAACTGCTGACCAAAGTAGTTTAAATCCTTTCCATATTCCTTTAATTGCAAACAGAATACCACCAGCAAGTAATGCCTTTGGTAACACAAGTGCTGCAACAATACCAACAATTGCGAGTTCTAAACCACTAAAGTTTTTCCACATATCTGCAAGGCCACCCAGAATACCTTTTTCTTTAAAGGATGAGAATGTGTTTGATATTCTCGCAAACAATCCTTGACCATCATTTTTTCCATCTTCAGTTGTACCACCCATAAAGTAAGTGTATATACCACCAAGTATGTTTTTAAATCCAGCAATTAACCCATCTAACTTTTTCATCATTTTTTTGAAATCAAAATTCTTTATTTTCTCTTTTATATTTTCCCACTCCTCACTCTCAAGGAAATTGTACAACATCAACAAACCAGTTGCAATGAAAAATGCTTTGAGTCCAAACTTTGCTTTACTCGCAATACTACCTAAGAAACCCTTAGTGAACTTAGAAATGTTTGCAGCCATACCCTTCATTAAAGCACCACTTCTACTGCTCATTATCGCTTCTTTTCTTTTTGCAAAGGACTCTGCTGCATCAGTTCTCATTTGACCCATACGATCTTTTGCATTTGCTAGGTTCATACCTTGCATAGACTTCTGTATTCTCTCAAGGAAAGATGATTGTTTCTCTTCAGTCTCTTTCACTTTCGGGTCTGGTTTTGAGGTGTTAAGAATAGTATCTTTAAGTTGTGTCTGACCTTCTTCGGTTGCGCCACCAGATGAAGCAACAGTCTGTTCAAGTTTTGCAATTGCATTACTTAATACATTAGTTGATTCTTTCTGTGCGTCTACTATTTGCTTAGTTGGTTCATCTGCCATGTGTATTCCTATTTTTTAGGTGGGGTGCCTTTGTCCTTACTCTTAGCATATGCTTCCTTACCGTAGAAGGCAGCGACAATCGCTGCAACAGATACGAAATAGGTTGCTGCCATATCTCCCAATACCTTACCCGCTTGATCTAAATTAATAAGATATGCTAACACAACTAAAGAAGGATATAGTAACATCCCTGCTAATGCAAACCATGCCATATTACGTTGTGCATCTTCTTTCTTATCCTCATTTTCAATATCTGACTTCATATCTTGAAGTCGTAACATTCTCTCATCCAATTCAAGCTCCTCATCAGTAACAATACCATCGCCATCTATATCAAGGTGTGCATATTCACTATCTTTTTGTAGTTTCTTCTGTACCATAGATACGATCCTTTTTTTATCTATTTAGTTTTCTTTGTTCCTCTTTTTGCTTCTCATTCTCTTCTTTTATGTGATTAACTAGCATTCCTACGTAAATTTCCCTCTCCCACGGTAACATATTCTCTAACTCTTCTAAGTTCCAATTATGATGTTGTTTCATCGCAAAGTTTGTCTCGTAATAGTTACTCAACGTATCATGTGAGAGGGCTATACGAAAAAACTTTGAAAACCCTCCAATACAACCTTACCTGTTTTACCAGTGTTGGGGTTTTTAACTGATACTTCGTGTGTTAACTTAGGCATACTCTCAAAGAAATGTGTTATATCTTCTAAGTTAATAGTAGTCATTGATCCAATAAACTCTTCCATTTCTTCTTTAGATATGTCAACGTCTTGGTGTACGGTTTCTCCCTCAACCACCTGATAAATGTTGTTTCCAATCATGTCAAACAGTGCTTGTGTTTCTGAATCAGACACAATAGAAACGTCTTTCAATGTGGGATATTTCATAACAAGTTTAACACCTTTTGCGATATCTATCTCATTAGTGTGTCCAGCATGCATTGTACATTCAATCTTTGATAAGTCAATTTTTTTCTGCACAACAGTCTCACCATCATCTGGACAAGTGATACCTAACTCAACGGTTTCTCCCACTGATTTTGATCTCACCTTCAAGAAGATATATTCTACATCAAATGCAGGCATCCCCCATGAGTCGAATTTATTAAATGTGCAATCTTCTATACACTTTGCAATTGCATTTTGAATTTCTTTTTCATTGTCAGACTCTTGTGCGAGCATAAGATTCTTTTGTTCTGACATTAGGAAAGGTCTGTATTCTATTTCCTCTCCAGAAGACGGTAAGTTTAATGTATACGTCACCGCATTTAGTTTAGGTAAAGCCATAATATTTCATCCTTTATGTTATAAATTTAGTATTCTTGGAACATTCCTAGATATATTTCTAGAAACATGATCAACAGCGGTTTCTGCAAGATTACCAATGATGCTACCGCCCGGCATTCTTTCCTTATCTGCAACTGTCCAGTATCTAAACTGGAATGTTACAGGTAGGAGTATGATTTCGTTTTGACTTGCGTAAGTCAGATCATTACCTCCAATAGTTTTGGGATATGCTTCCCAACACTTCAATCCATACCTTCTTTTATCGTTTTTGTCAAGTATGAAAACAGATATAGAACCAACGTAGTCATTGTAATAACTCATGTTCCATGTATCCTCATTGAACATTGCGTTTTGCCAGTTCTCGAAAAACTTTCTCTCTTCTAGTCCAGAACTTGCTTGGAACTGTAGGTTCAAGTCTTCTGCATAGTTGATACCACTTGCAACTCTACGGACAGGCCCGTATATGTTTACATCATCTACGGTTTCTATATTTCTACCAGGCAGGGTTACTTGTGCTGCTCTCAACTGTATACTTCTTAGTCCACCACCTTTACCACCTTGTGCAAGTCCCGATATTGCAGAGGGTAACAATGATGCAAATGCAGCAGTGAGTGAGTTGGGATTTCCCGATGAACCACCACCTGATTGTATAATTTTCGGTAATCCAATTTCTATCTCATATCTATTGGGTTGTGCATAACCATCTTCTGATCGTAAAGCTCCCAATACATCATTCAATAGACCATAACCAAGTCCTTCAAAACTTGATATCATTAGATCATACTCCTTGATTCTCTCCAGACTTCTTTATCAGATGCTTTCTGGAATCTTTGTACAGGTAGTAATGCAGCGACTGTAAATTCGTCTGCATCTATCCTACGAAACTGTGATTTCGTATATCCTGCTAAGTACTTATGTAGTGTGGGTTTAATTAGATTGATATTTTTTAATTTCTGATAATCAACGTCTAGTCTCGTACTCTCATCAAACTTTGTATTGTTGGAGTAATCTACTAAACGGTCTAGTAATCTAATCCGTAGTGGAATAGGTAAATAATGGAAGTTCACACCTAGAAACCCATCGTTGTATTTCTCCAGAGGTAACACTAAAGGGAATGTATCATAATATGGTAGCGTAGACTTGAACTTAGGTGAATAGAAGAACATATTGAGTCTACCATAGAAGGGACTACTACTTCTTTTACCATCCCTGATCAGGTCAAGAGCGCCTGGTTTCCCAAACTCTTTAATCTTGTCTCTATACCAATCAGTAGATCGTGGTCTACCACCAGCTGCATTAACTACAGATTGTACAAATTTACTTTGTGCCATAAAAAATCTCCATAATACTATTTATACTTAATGTTCAGATGATCCTCTGTTAATATCTTAAATTCCATGTCGTTGTTCTTGCACCAAGCGGTAGCATATTTCCACTTTGATGAGTTAACACCCCATGCCTTAACTTCGTTCATCCATCGTTTTGTCTTACGTTTAGGTTCTTTTGGTGGAGAGCATTGCACTTTAGGTTTGACCTCAATGATATACCTTTTCAGTTTACCATCGTGCTGACGTACTTTTATATAAAAATCTGGGAAATATCTGTGCATCCGACCATCCCAAGGGGATAAATAGGGTATGATGATCTCTTCACTGCCCCATTCAATAATGTTATCACTGGTATCACAATATACCATGAACTTCCGTTCCCATAGAGAACGGTAGATTATGTTATGATGATCCCCTTTATATTTTTTGGGATGAATAGGATTATATCGACCTTTGTACGCCATAGTGTATAAATAGTTAAAAGTGTTTTATAAGGATATTTAGACATGTCAAATGCAGTACGTCAAGTAGTCTCTGGACAAATTCAATCTTTCGGTAGAGGATTAATTAAGAATGTCGCTGGTGGTATCAAGGATATGATTGGTGGTGTGGGAGACAACTCGCCTGGAGCTGCACTACAAAACAAGAGTAAATTCCACACAAAGAACCTTCAGTATCCTCTTAACGTAGAGGGCGATCCCATGCAAGGACACTACATTCTATTTGGTATCAATCAATTCAATGGTGAGACTAAACTTGCTACCGCACGATCCAAAAGTATGAAGAAGATTGTCGATGGTATAGAAAAAAACATGGGGTTATCAAAAGCAAATGTTGCTCGAACTGGTGGACGTACAGGTGGAGGCAGAACTATTGATGTTGCAACAAAAGTGGGGGGTGTTGCAATTGACTCTCCTAGTGGTGCTGTTCCTATAAAAGATACTGGACAAGGTAAGCCCGCTGTAGGTGGTGCAAAGGGTGGTAACTTATACGCTATGCAAAAATCAATGAAAAGGTTAGATACCTCGATTGCACTATACATGCCAGCATCAGTTAGTAGTAATTATTCTTTTAATTATGCAGACACAGAGATTGGTATATTCTCTGAAGCAATATCTCAAATGGCAGAAATGTTAACTAAAGGATTTAAAGAGGGATTTTCGTCAATTGAAGGATCAAAAGGTAATAAACTTTTGAAGACAGGCGAAGAAGCAGTAAAACGTGGTGCGTTAAAAATGATTGATTCAGTTGCTCCAGGCGTAAGAGCAAGAGCACAGATAGAAAATGGTAAGATATTATCAAATCGTATGGAGTTAAGTTTCCAAGGTGTTAACCGCAGAGAATTTTCTTTTACATTTGTGTTCATGCCTAAGAGTGAACAGGAAGCACAGGTTGTTCAACAGATTGTCCACCTGTTTAAATTTCACTCTCATGGTGCCTTTGGTACAAACCAAATGGGTGCAAGAGGTGCTGTTCCTAATTCGCCTGATGATGAAGGTATGGGTTATGAAATGACCATACCAGATACCTTTGATATACAATACATGTACCAAGGAAGTCAGAACACATTCTTAAACAAGATATCAACTTGTTTTTGTAATGGTGTGAGTGTACAGTATGGTGGTGACAGATACGTTGCATATAACCCAGCACAGAGTTTACACGGAGACACATCTCCGCCTCCCCAAAGAACAACTCTAACTTTGAGTTTTAAAGAAATGGAAATTCTAGACAGAACACGTATTGATCAAGGATACTAAACATGTATTTTAATTATTTCCCAGATATAATCTATGATGTAAATGGAAACGGACAATTTGAGATTTGTAAAAATATCCTACGCCGTGTTGCAGTAAGAGAAAAGGTTAGAACCAATACCCTATTATATGACACATATGATGTCAAAGAGGGCGAATCTCCAGAAAGTTTAGCACATAGACTATATGGTAGTACAGATTATCATTGGGTAGTCTTGATGGTTAACGATATGACTGATAGATATCATGACTGGCCTATGAGTACACCACAATTTCTTGATTTTGTCAATGAGAAATATACAAACCCTGATGCTACCCACCATTACGAGATATCGCAAAGTTCTGGAGATACCAGTGTCAAGATTGACATTGGAACAGATAATTCTGATTATCCATCGGCATCAGTGGTAACAAACTATGGATTTGAACAGGCAAGACAGGACAAAATTCGTCAAATTAAACTGTTAGACCCAGCATATCTTAATCAATTTGTAACAGAATTTGAAGAACTAATGAAAGAAAGCATCCTTTAATGGAAAAACTAGAACGTCCCGGCCAGTTTGTACTTGATACATGTCTACTACACACCTCTGGAAATGCTGTAATTGATCTAGTGGGTGGTGGTAACGTCATCCACCTCACCTTTTTTGAGGATATGTTAACACCATACGTCCAAGGTAGTATTGTAATTCAGAACCAAGGTGGAGCATCGAATGTCGGGCCTATCATTGGACAAGAGACTCTAGAACTTGTAATCAGAACACCTACAATGAAAGAAGAACATGAAATCCTGAGTTTCACAGGTAAGAATAGACTACAGTGTACAAGAGTCAACAGTAAACGTAGGGTAGGTGCAGGCACAGAGTTCATATCCCTAGAGTTTTTCTCTGGAGAGTGGGTTAGGAATAGTAGGACAAAGGTATCTAAGACATTAAGAGGAAACATCAGCGGAATGGCAAAAACACTGTTAGGTGATGTTGGTTGTTTCAAGAAAATGTACATAGAAAAAAGTAGAGAGAATAAACAGTATATTGCACCTAACATGCGTCCATTTGATGTTATCAATCATTTAATGCCACAGGCAGTTAGTGCGTCAGGTGGAGATCAACCAGAGAATACTTACCTGTTTTGGGAAAACAAGAGAGGGTATAATTTTAGGAGTTTGACCAGTATTGTCAGGGGAGATACTGATTATTCAAGTAAAGACCTACCAGTACACACATACACACATAAAGAAATTAATATAGGTGAAGGTGGTACGTTAGATGTTCTTAGTAGACTATACGCTATATTAGACTTTGAGACACGACATAGTGACAAATTTCACAACCATATTATGGGACAGCTAGGTTCTGAAATGATCACACATGACCTATATAATAAAACATATACCAACACGAATTTTAACTATTTCGATTCTTATGACAACATGACACACATGAACACACACAAGAGGAAAAGTTCAACCTATCCAATATACAGTGAGTCACCTGATGTTTTTGGTAACCGTGTATCAGATTATCAATCAAAGACATTTCTATATCCAGAAACCAAGACACGCAATGGTCACGATGCTGGAATGACTGATCCTAACGGAAACTACATATTTTCACCATACAGACCAGAGTTTTGGGTACAAAAAAGAAGAGGACACTTGGGTATATTGTTTGGAGGCATATCTGCAACACTACACGTACACGGCAATACCATTATTAACGCTGGAGACATGATAGAAGTCAAACTACCATACTTTGGTATTAAGGACAAGGAAAATTCGTCAAGAATGGACAGGTTTCTAAATGGGAATATGTTGGTACACCAAATTTCCCATGAATTCGATGTTGCAAACTTTGAACACAAAATGAAATTGACTGTAGTTTCAGATGACATAGAAGAACAACTGCCTATGTCAGATGAAGACAGTCCAGAGGGTGAGAAATCACCTCAACCAGAGGAAGTCTATGAAGACTTCTACCTATAACAAGAGGAGGATAAACCATTAACTCAAAAGGTATCAAACTGAAACAATTAAAACTGAAAAGGAACGAGAAAATGGCTAAGACCAAAAATAGAATCAAGAAGATGACATTCCAGAGACAGACAAGAACAATTACTACCCCAATTTCAGATGATGATAAATACGTTATAGAATTAGCAGGATATCGAAATAGACAGTTAATGGAGAATACTCAGTATGAAAAAATACCAAGATTTGCAAGAGGGAGTTTATGATCCCAATATATTTAAAGCATTCTTCTTAGCGGGTGGGCCTGGCAGCGGTAAATCATACGTTGTCAGGCGTACCACTGGTGGAACTGGACTCAAGACGGTCAATTCAGATGACCAATTTGAGTTCATGTTGAAGAAGGCGGGTCTTTCTCTCAAGATGCCTAAGTCTGAAGAGGAACCTAGAGATGCAGTGCGAGCTCGTGCAAAAGAGATGACTGCAAAGAAGAAGAGCAACTATCTAGATGGTAGATTAGGACTAATCATTGACGGCACAGGTAGAGAAGCAGAAAAGATCATTCATCAACACCGATCACTTAAAGAACTAGGTTACGACACTCACATGATATTTGTCAATACCTCACTTGATGTTGCACTTCAGCGCAATGCAGAACGTGCTCGTTCAGTACCAGAACCTATTGTAGTCAAATCATGGAAGGATGTACAGTCTAATATGGGTACATTTAGTCAGACATTCCGTCAAGGGTTCATTGTAGTAGACAACAATGATGCTGGTGAGGATGTATTTGTCAAGGTATTCAAACAAATCAAGGGACTCCTACGTAAGAAACCCACTAGTGGTATCGCAAAGAACTGGATTGCAAACGAACTTGCTAAGAAAAGACGCAAGTGACATAATTGTCACACTTTCCCCCTAATTACATTTAAATGCATATTTAATGTCGATTTTTGTTGACAAACTCACTTCTATACCCTATACTAAGGTATAAACTGAGAAAACAACGAAAGAGAGACTATGCTAAACGTACTAATCACCAAAGATACTTGGATACCCTCTAAACCTTGGAGGATCGACCTGATCACTCCAAAAGGTAAGTGTCACATGTCTAGTCATGCGACTAAAAAGGCTGCAATCGCAATCGTGAAAGATTGTTCGCCCAATGCGATAATCACGGACACCGCTACAGGAAAGGTACTTTAATATGTTAGTCTCTGAATGGAAAGAAAACTTCGAAGGTTTCGGAGTTTGGACTGCCACTAACTGTGCCACAGAAGGCCCCCATGCACCTAAGATCGTTGAGTCTTCAAGTGGTACATTTGGTGTGTTTGGTGTGTTTGGAGAGTCCCTTAATATGGGCGAATCATTTAAGTCATTTGAGACTGCTGCAGAGTTTCTAGAAAGTGTCTTAACTTGGTCAGTTATGCTGAATGGTCACACATTAACACTAACAGGCGATAGTGTTGTGAAGGTTGAAGAAAATGTCTAACGAATTCAATTTCATCCATCCTAATATGTCAGAAAAAGATATGAAATCTTTCGGGTTCTGGGAAGATAAGGACTCTGCATGGCATATTGAGGACAATTGGTTGATGGCACATATAATGCATCTTGCTGGTGTGTTCCCTAGTGTGCGAATCGCACGTAAAAATGGGTGGAATAAACCCATTCCAGAGGGGTTTTCTGAGTTTACTGTGGGTAAGAGTAAGAAAAAAGTTTGGATTCTCAATGAAATCAAGGACTTATAAGGTACGATTTTGCTTGACTTATAGTGCTATGTGTAGTACTATGTATATATGATGAGAAACAACGAGAGAGAAAACACTATGAAAAACGAATTTGGAATGTTTACCAAAAAAGGTAATGATGCAGTTGGAAAGATTGTTGATGCCGCTATCGCTGGTGAATGGGGTTGGGAAAAGACTGACGCCGCATTGACTGCCCTTGGTGGAAATGTTATCGGTGGTGAGTTTGAAGAAGCGACTGACACTGAAGTTAGAGAATTAGTTTGGGAAGCCATGATTACTTACAATCCTGGCATGGATTATGGAGTTGCGAAATAATGACTGTTAAGATTGAAAAGACATTTGATAATGTCGATGACGGAATTGCGAATATGATCGCTGCCGCCAACCATGACTACGGAAAGATGAATTTCAACGAGAGAATGAACGATGAGTTCGTTAATGGTTGGACAATCAAAAAAGGTAAGAAATACATTAAACTTACCGCTGGATATTCTGCTTGGGGTTTCATTGTCAACACTGATGATGACAAGAAGTTCAAGAAGGGTGACCTTCTGAAGTGTGCTGGTTACAGTGCGCCTGCAAGAAACGCTGCAAGGGGTAACGTCCTTGAAGGTGGTTTCAACATCAATTGGACAGGGCCCCTATATCTCTAGGGGTCATTTTGTGCTTGACAAATCCCATTTAGTGTGGTAATATAAGACATAAACTGAGAAAGAGGTTATTATGGAAATAGGAACAAAAATAGTTGGAAATTTCGGTGCGATGATACCACTGTCTTTTGGTGAGATTGTCAAGGTTGACAAGAAGACCAAATTGATGGATGCGTATGGCATTGATGTGAAATGGGATAACGGTTCTATCAGTAAAATGATGACTTCTGAAGTGTGTACTTTAGAGTTGTTGCCTGAGAGAGGACTTTCCCCTATTGGTTATTATACAGAGGAGGCTTACTATGAGTCTTAAAAAGAAAATCGTGGAAATTGTCGGTGGCACTTTCTTTATGTTAACCCTATTTGGTGCCGCTTGGTTCTGTTTGGTTGTGTTCTGATGATACTTAACATTCTATATGGATTGTTTTTGATGAGTTTCCCACTCCTAATGTGGTGGGCAGCATGAGTGCCAAGTTGGATGCATTATTAAAAACGTATGAAGGTGTAGACAAGGTTTCTGTTATACACGCTGCGTTTGGTGACAGCCCACACGTTGTCGCATTTGTCGAGTGCCCTGGCACTATGAGTACAAGTGATAAGTTGGAATTTGCGTTTATGAAGACCAACTCTATTGAGGATGCGTGGTACAACAACCCAGAAGTTACTAAGATGTTTGATGGTAAGGGTTGTCGTTCAACGAGTGTTGGCGATATGGTACTAGTTGGTACTGAGAAGTTTTTATGTGAAAGTACAGGATGGAGTAAAGTATGAAGTTTTTTAATGTTTCAAGAGAGGTAGATCAAACTCTCACAGGTTCTAGTTTGCAAGGTTATATCAAGACCACATATGCAGACTTGGTTGAGAAGTTTGGTGAACCAGAAAATTATGATCTTGACAAATCTACCGCCGAGTGGTGTGTAGAATTTTGTGTCGATGAGGGTAGTGGTGACTACAAGTATGTCAACGCTACAATCTACGATTGGAAAACAGACTCAACACCAATGGGTGAATACGACTGGCATATTGGTGGTTTTGATTTTGATGCCGTCAACGCTGTAACTGACTATATGGAAGGACAAAATGCCTAAGTCAACAAAACAGACTCGCATTGATAATGCGAAGAACAAGGCACCTAGTGTGCCTGGTTATACGTGCCCGTCAATTGACTATGCACAAGAGATCATTGACCAGATCGCCAATCGTGGTGATGATTGGGCAATGAAACAATCTGACGTAGTGAGGGATGTACTAGAATATGTACGTGCATCTAACGATGAACTACGTGAGAGTTCGAAATACTGGTACAAGAAGTACAAGGAGGCTGCATGATAAAAGCACTATTAGTCGTAACCGCATTGAGTGGTGGTGTGGATTACACCACCAAAATGCCTAGTATGGAGTCTTGCCTGAAGGCAAGAGATGCAATCACTATACAAGATGCATCAATAAAAACCCTTTGTGTTCCTATAAGTGAAGAAGATGAGTCAAAGAAAATTCAAACCTTCTTCAACATCTTTATGAACATGATTGATCAACTCAAGGAGTATGAGGAAATTGACAGACTTAACAGAGAGGAGAATTGCGAACGCCCACCTAGCATTGGAGAATGTGAAGGGTGAATGGGGTAAGAACTATTGGACAGTTGTAATTGCATCATTACTGAGAAGTGCAAATAGATTGAACTAAATAGTTCTATGGTAATTCTAACAGACAAAGCAAAAGACTATCTCAAGTCGGTATGCAACGGAGACTATGTAACCCTCGGCGTAAAAGGCGGGGGTTGTTCTGGATTCCAATACGTGTGGGACTTGAAGAGTAATTGGCCAGACGTTAAATGGTCAGACCCAATTGAAGATGTACTAGTAGTAGACCCTGTAGCAGAGATATACTTACTAGGTAGTACTGTAGACTATATTGAAGAACTTGGTGGATCATTTTTATCAATCACAAATCCTATGTCTACTTCCAGTTGCGGTTGTGGTGAGAGTTTTGGTGTATGAAAATATTCTGGATACTATTCTCTATATGGACAGGCGGAGACGGCTCCGATATGTACGTATTCGAAAAACCAGTCTTTGAACAGAAGATTGAGTGCGAGAATTTCGTGCGATTCAACTTTCCTGTATTGAATGACCATGTAAATGATGTTCACGATGGTAAAGGTGAAATACCTAATCTGTTCTATTGCATACGTGCAGATGAACTCAAAGAAAAGATTAGTAGTTGGGAAAAAGGACAAAAGATTTGAAAGTAGTTGGTTATGCTGGTGGGTTCTACAAGAACCTACTACAATGGAATCCACTAGAAATCCCGATAAAAGATGAGTGGAAGACACTAGAGAAAGATTGGAAGTCAATCGGATCACCCCTGATGGAAATACACCCTGATCTGAATCCCTATATTGGGGATTGGAGGCGTATTGGTGAGCTTGGTGAGAACTACCTATATGCATTGGGGCGTCTTGTTGCTTGTCCCTTACCTATGGATAGGACAGACCAATGGAATTTATTCAATCTCGCATTAGACCCCATTCCACCTACAGGGGGAATTAATTTCAAGTATGAAGATGTTGTTCTCATGAGAGCAGAACATATATGGAAACAAAACAAACCAGTAAGAGTGTGGTGGAGCGGTGGTATAGACTCGACTACTGCCCTATGTGCATTGTTGACCACAAAACCTGTTGGTGCAGAACTGATCATTCTGATGAGTGAGGCAACTAAGATTGAAAACCCTTCCATGGCTGATACTATACTAGGTAATGTGTTTGATGTCAAGATAGAATGGTCAACAAAAGAGAATATGTGGACAAATACGAATCGCTGGGATGGAACAACTCTGAACATTACAGGTGAATGTGGTGATCCCATGTACGGTACATTTGTGGTAGAACATCACATAGAAGAGATTGATGAGCCTTGGGAAAAAATATTTGAATGGGATGATGTCAATTTCATATACAATCGACCATCTAAGGAAAATCAAATCCACAGAGGGAAGTGCATAGAATTTTGTAGAGAATACATCAAGTCATGTCCATTTCCAATAAAGACCACTTTCGATTTCACATGGTGGTTGGCATTCACGATTAAGTGGCAGTGGATAGATCGAAGATTGTTCGCATATCTGGAAGACCCTAGTGGATGGCAGAATATGTGGTCATTCTACAATACCCCAGAATTTCAGAAGTGGAGTATGATGAACCATGATCTCAAACATAAAGGCACATGGAAGACATATAAGTGGCCAAGTAAAGAGTTCATATATAAGTTTAACAGAGATGCGACCTATCGAGACAATAAGGTAAAAGAAACATCGTTTCCTAAGACTGCTCCTGTAGGTCTTGAGTCGATACGCAATAAACTTATCATGGATGACGGTACATATTATCGTAGACAAAAACCATTACCCCCAACGATAAATAAGTGGGACGTTCTCTGTAAACCCACATTTGAACGAATAAAGGAGAAAATTAATGTTTGAGTACCCCTGTAAAGTAGTCCATATCGTGGATGGTGATACGGTTGATGTAGACATTGACCTCGGCTTTGGTATATGGATTCATAAAGAACGAATAAGACTATACGGTATAGACACACCTGAGTCAAGGACAAGAGACTTGGAAGAAAAGAAATACGGTTTCGCTGCAAAGGACTATCTCACTGGCATGCTAGATGACACACAGATACTACTTAAAACCCACAAGGATGACAAGGGTAAATTTGGACGTATTCTGGGCGAGTTGTGGAGAACATCCAACTATGCAGATAAGAGCATAAACGAGTACATGATTGAGAAACATCACGCTGTACGGTATATGGGACAATCCAAGGAAGATATAGCAGAGGAGCATATCAGAAACCGAGAATATGTCACTCTTTGAACGCACAAATGTACAGTATGACATTGAACAAATACTACGAGAATGGGAGTCCATTCGTCCTAAAATAGTCTGGTACGGAAAGGGAAGTCAAACCGCATTGCAATATGCGGAAGGCCAGGACTGTCCATATACAGACCCTTGCGGAAGTTTCACAAATCGAGTCGGAAAGACGGTAAACGAAGAAAAAGACATATCCGTACTCACTCCCGCCTACAAAAACACCATATTCGAAACGATAATAAAAGAACAGAATGCCTATAGAATGAGGGTGCTTTGTCGTAAAAAACAGACCACATACACCATTCATACGGATGTAACCCCCTTTCGATTTCACCTTGCACTGATTACGAATCCAGACTCTTATGTGGTATATCCGAACCAACAAAAACTTTATCACGTACCAGCGGACGGCTATGTGTATCGTGTGGACACTTCTGTACCTCATACGGTGATGAACTGTGGCCCTGATCGGTATCACCTTGTGTGGGGAAGTAAGTAAATGTTCTGTCATTTAAACTACAAAGTGGACAAGACATACCTGAGAGAGTACTTTTACGACCATTATGAGTCGGGGGAATGGCATCGTTTTGATCCACCCAAACTGATGTGGTGGAAATTGTTTGTATATGATGACGTTGTAAAAAACATAATGAAAGACCTTGGTATAGACTCAATGAACGTAAAACCACGATTTTCCTTTCAATTTCCTCATACAACACTCCAAGAACACCTAGATTATCAACGAATCGTAGGTATCAACTTCAATCTAGAACCAAGTACCACTCCTGATCTGCATATTCATGGAAAAGACTATCCATACGAGGCATGTCTTGCTGACGTAGGTGCAGTAGGACATAGTGTAGAATCCGTCCCATATGAGAGACTTATACTGAAATTCGCAATAAGAGAACCATATAATACCATATATGACGCACTGGAGTCAAGGGGTTTGATAGATCACGAAAAAACAACAAAGATCAATCCATCCTATAAATCATGGGAATCGACCATATCAAAACAAGATGAACGATATCTGACAGGTAAATATCTTGCAAATCAACTGTTGCAGTACAAGTCATGATAACCAGTGATAATTGGATAGATGATTCGCATTACAAAGCCCTATGTTCATTACACATAGAATATAACAGTGTACACTGGTTAGGATATAACGCAAAACCTCTTCATGCGTTACATGACCTAATGCTGAAGGATAAACCGACAATACCACACAGAGGGGCAACCGCTTGGTATAACATAAGACCGATAGACCCACAATGGCACAATGACATAGATTCATATTGTACAGTGAACGGTAATACGCAATATCCGATAAAACGCCCCGAAAGAACAAACCTATATTACCTAAAAACACCCGATGAAGGGGGAGAACTAGAACTAAAAGATGGAACACGAATAAAACCCCTCGTAAATCGTCATGTATCATTTGATTGCACTATAACACATAGAGTACGACCATACAAGGGAAATCGTGTATCAATAGGTATCATATGGTGGTATGACACGCCTATATACGGTGATTTACCTATGAACAAATCTTTAACATTGCATAGACAATGGGAGATAGAGGATGCTAAGACAGTTGCGGAGAACAACTAGAGACATAAAAAACGACAGTCCATGCATAGGCGTATGTACATTAAACGAACAAAACATATGTATAGGATGCAATCGCCATATAGATGAGATAATACAAAGGGGGAATGATGATAAAAGAACACCTAATAAAGAGTAATGTATCATATACAGCTCACACATACCATGCCATAGTAACAGGATTTAGACTTATATGGGGAGGAATAACCAGTATAATACACGGTATATGCCCTGTATTCTTTGATGGAAATGCACCTAGAATGATCATTGATATCTACCATGACCATCTTATATCACATAAGAACAAGGAATACAAGGAAATGATCTCACAGGCACGTATGCGGAACAAAGTTAAAAAGGTTTAAATAAACATAGAGTTGTTGTGATACAAGTCTGTAGGGTATCGCCAGAAAATCCTCAGTATGCTCAGAATTATTTCGAAAAGGGACTTGACAATGCACTCAGAATGGGGTATATTGACTATGCTGGGTTTCACCAAGTACATTCTATATGCAATTTAATTCAAAATAAATGAAAATAAAGCTTGACAAACCCCTCTGAGTGTCGTATACTGTGTATATGATGAGAGTTAAGGATGGTTGGTCTACAGTAAAGTTCCTCAAGAGAGGTGTAGAGGTTGCGTGTTTCTCATCAAAGTTATTCGGGAGAGGCCGAGAGAGTTCTGGAGTGCCTGTGGCACTAGGGTGTTTAGTCACCACTGTTTCTCTCTCCCCCACAACAGTAGGAGTACCATGCTCATTCATGGTTATAGGAGTGCCATGCTAATGGTTTAGAGTGACCACAGTAGTCCACACATAAGGCGTTGAGAGCTCGCAGTGGACGGAAACCGCAAGTACCATACCATCACTATGGGAACGCTATGTGGAAGGTAGGTTGAGTGATGGAGAGTCCCCCCGACATACAGGTGTAGGGACTCTAATTGTATCTGGAGAGCTACCCCCCCAAAAAGTAAACGGTAGGTTCCATCAATCTATAAATGCAATAAGTATCCAATGAAATATTTCGAGTACCCCCCATACCCCATTTCTTTTTGACACTTAACTGGACTTCTAAATATACCCATAATGAAATTCCTCTATATTGTTCTATTCATAACATTAGTGTCTGCATGTGCATTACCATGGCCTGTTACTGTATTGTCTACTGGTGTAGATATTATAATGAAGAAACAAACTGGTAAGACACCCCTAGAACATGGTGCAAGTTCAATTACTGGTACTGACTGTAACTTTACGAGAGTGATAGATGGAGTATTTCCTTGCATGACTTCTGAGGAATACGTGGATTATCTCTTTGACATGGATTGTGATGAGTATACATGGGATAACATGTTACAGATACCGATATGCAAAAAAGTGCTTGACAATCCCTCTAAAGGATGATATAGTCATAGTTACATTAAACTTAGGAATAGTACAATGACATTTAATATAAACGATACTGTGAATTACTCTTATGGTGATTCGATAAAAAACGGAGTTATTACGGAGATATCCTCTGACATGGACTCTTATGATGATATGAGGTTGGAGGACGGTGTTCCTCTGTATTGGTCGAAGAAGATGAAGAAGTTCACACCTGTCAAGGATAAGAACATGAGCACAGTGTTTCTCACAGTATGCTCTGGTAAGGGACTTCAAGAACAGTTTGATTTTATCACAATGGATGAGGTTATTCATGGATAACGTAAAACTAAAAGAACTTCAGAATGAGTTGTGGAACATTGTGAATAAATACGTTGGCCCCGAAGACCGTGGCGCCGTTCTCGGAATATCGGGAATGATGATCTCTATTGCTATTGAACTATATACTGTAGTTCTTCAAGA
>Ga0163179_10000443_pt1 | contig 30222 bp, 24 predicted proteins | sample AtlANTMetagenome_FD_109643 | JGI IMG/M metagenome (GOLD analysis project Ga0163179, IMG submission 109643) | Marine eukaryotic phytoplankton communities from the Atlantic Ocean - Atlantic ANT 2 Metagenome | ecosystem: Environmental > Aquatic > Marine > Oceanic | place: North Atlantic Ocean...
ATTGAGAGAGATTGCGATAGCGATAAACTGTTTTGCAAGATCCGTGCCGAAAATCGAAATGGCTGGAAATGTACTCCCTACCTTGCTTTTGGTATTTCTTGTGACAAAACTGTCGCAGTGAGGTGTTGACGGTTTTTGAGATCATGGGGTGCCACTGCCCCAGTCCAAGTGGAGTCATTGTAGCGGATCCTTACCGTAGAATGAACCAAGAATCGATTTTCTTGGTAAGCGCTATGTCGATTCGCTATCGAATTGCTGTTTGAGTTCTAACAATTCGCGCAGCCCAACAAGGGCAAATGCGATGTGCTGAACGGCATCCATGCGGACATCGAGGGTCCATGGGTTGTCTCGAAAACCACCGATCAGTGCATCGGGACGCTCTAAAAGCGGTGCATCACCTGTCTGATAGCGTTGTGCCATGAGGAGTCGACCGTAGGCGATGGCTTGGCGATAGTTGCGGGTAAAGATTCCCCGTCGCGCATCCATGAGTGCAGCGGCCATCCATGCTTCTGCAATTCCACCACCTGGACCTGCTGGGATGGCCAACGGACTGTCGTGCTTCAAGTCGCTTTCGTTTGCTAGATAGGCCTCGCAAACCGCCCGCCCACTTGCTTGGGGGTTGTGCCGGTCGATGCGGTCGGCGGCGATGCACATCCAGTGCTCATCCAGGGTGCCCATGCGTACAGCGGGTTGGGGCCAATATGCGTTGTCGACATAGGCCGCCGCGCGTTGAAACGCCTCATGAGTACCCGGGATATTTGCTGTGTCTGCTGCAGCCAAAGCGAGAAGTACTTGTCCTTGTGCATAGGTGACGGCAGGCTGTGTAGGGAAATGTTTCTGGCCGATATCGAAGTCCCCGAGGACTTTGCCGTTGTCATCCACAGCGGAGGCTAAGTGCTTGGCGTAGGCCTTTTGGAGGGTGGGGTAGAGTTCTCCATCAATCAGGCCGAGCAGGGCCAATGCCGTTGTTCCTACCCAGGCTTTTCCATCTTTTCTGGCCGGATCGAGAACATAGGCTCTTCCATCGTCTAGAAACGTGGTGTTGTTCTTCAGAAAACCTGCCGCTGAGAGGGCGGCTTTTTGGAGCCGTGGCTGTTGATTTTGTAGACCGACTGCGGCCATGAACCACGTTGCGCCCGCGTGCCTTGGGAAGTTGTATCCGCCTCCAGGTAGTCCACTTGGGCCTTTGACCACGTAAGCAAACTGCCCATTGGGCCTCATGTGGAAGCGGAGGTGGTTTGCGGCTTCGAGAATGGCCTTCTCGAGTGTCTCAATGTCGAGTGCTTCTGGTGAGGTCCACCCGCGTTCAAGGCTAATCGCTCCATGTCGGTTGACTAGCCAAGCCTCCTGTTGGGTCCAACCTTGGACATCGTCGGAGGGAGAAAGTACCGGCAGCCACAGGTTCGGTAGCAGTTGACCTTTCTTAATGTTGGGGGAGTTCAGCCAGCGCCTCAGGCTTTGGGGGCCTTTCGCGGTTCGTAAGCTTTGGAGTCCGGGTTGGAAGCCGATGTGGTTTTGACTCAGTACGGGGCGATGGATCTTCCCTTCAGCCACCACTGCTTCGATGAGCAGCGCATCTCCGGCTAGGGGGGGAGTGCTTGGGATTAGTTCGGGTAGCGCATCCTCCAAGCGTTCAGAACGGGTGAAGTGCACATCGATGACTTTGCCGGCACGGATGTGGCTTCGAATGATTTCCACTGGCGTGTTCTGAGTGGGAGTTGCTGTGGTTTCACCATGCCAGGTCGTCCAAATCCATTCGCTGACGGCCTCTCCTTGGATGGGTGCATAGCGCGTCTGAGCACTCCCTTGAGCAGCGGTGTATGCGGGAGGTAGTAAAATCAGCAGAAAGAGAAGACTGCTCTGAATTCCGGTCTTCCAGCCAGTCTGGCTGGTCTTAATGAATTGCCATATTGGCAAAAACAGCACCCAGGGAAGAAGTGCTCCGATACTGCCGATCATTGTCCAGCCTGTCTCTGCACCAATTGGTGTGAACGTCTGGATGATGTGGACCGCGACCTGTAGGTGGAGCCCGATAAGCAGTGCCACTGTGCCGAGGGAGAAAAGCGCGACGAGGCGTACGGCTACGTCGCGCTTCTTCTTGCCAAAAAGGAGCATTAGGCCGCTTGTTACCTGACCGAAAGCCGCCAAGAAAAGCAGGACGGTTCCAGGGAACCAGCGCTGCTCGAAGTAAAGCCCAAGCACGGCGTAGACCACGCCTTGAAGAACGTTCAGTACACCGTGTTGAGGTTGCATTCCGGCAGTGAAATGAATCTAAAACAGCACAGAGGTGCCCAAGGTGACTTGCGGCACAATACCGAAATCACTCAGCCCCTCATCGATGTTGTCGAATCTTGAACCGTACCAAGCACCTGTGGATAGCCCGGCGTTGATACCCATTTTCTTGGTGAGCATGATGTCTGCTCCTGCCCGTGCGCGTGCCCCAACAGCGATTTTGAAATCTTTTGTATAGGGGGTGAGCACCAAGTCAGCCCCGACAAATGGTTGGAAACGACTCTTTCCGAATCGGTAGATTCCACCAAAGTTGATCGGCATGATGGTGTTCCACAGCTCGGCGGGAAGATTGAGTTTGACTTGTTGTTCCCGGGTAGGGGTGCGCTTGGTCGATTGAAGCTCCAAGCCCACTGTAAAGGATGCTCTTTCACCTGCGGGGATAGCGATCTCTGCGCCGTATGTCAGGAAGTTCAAGCTTTGGAATTTACTCATTCCTGCTTTGGCGGTGATGCCTAAGCTGTTGCTTTGCTTGACGTAGGGCACCTGAATTTTGGTTGAGTTGGAACTTTTAGCGGCCCGGTTTTTCTTTTTCTTTTTCGCGGTATTGCGGGCTTTTGTGGGCTCTACTGGATCGTCCAAGGAGTCCACCGAGTCGTAGGATGGCTCGTCAAAGAACTCAGGATCGCCGTAGCTATCGTTGAGACCGAGGTCGTCGAGGTCGTCGTCTAAGTCTTCTTCAATCTCGTCTGCACTAATGTCGCCAAACTCGAAATCTTCTTCCTCGATGTCTGCGGTGGAGACATCTCCAAATTCAAAATCGTCGATGTCGAGTTCATCTTCATCTTGGTCACGACGCTCTTTCTCACGACGCTCCTTCTCGCGGCGCTTGCGGTCTTCCGATGCGCGACGCTCTTTCTCAAGGCGTTTGCGTTCACGCTCTTTTTCCGCGCGACGTTCTTTCTCAAGACGCTTGCGCTCACGTTCTTCTTTTGCACGACGCTCTTTCTCAAGGCGCTCGCGTTCTTCTTTCGCGCGACGCTCTTTCTCACGGCGCTCGCGCTCTTCTTTTGCGCGACGCTCTTTATCACGGCGTTTCCGCTCTTCCTCTGCGCGACTACTTTCTTCCTCTAGCGGGTCGATGTCTTCGAAATCATCCAGAGTGTTGTTGCTTGAGCCCGGCAGCTTCATGCGGTGAGAGGTGGGCTCTTCGTCGAAAGAAAAGTCTTCCTCGTCGCCAAAGTCGTCGAAGCTACCGTCCGCAATGGGTGCAGACTCGTCCACAGGAGCGGTTTTCTCCTTGCCGGTGAGAAGCACGTTCACGATGTTCGCAATGGAATCAGCCATCACATCGGGTGAGCGTGAGATGGTGAAGGTCTTTTTTCGGATGAATGAGCCGGCGTCCGCGTCGAAGAGGACCAAGTAGAGTTGGAAGTTCTTGGATCCCGATGGCGCTACTGTGCCGGCAATCAGGTGGTTTGCGTTGTGTGCGCGACTAATCGGTCTGAGGCAAGATGACTTATTGATGCAGGAGCCTGTCATTCCCCTCGGCAAGCTCTCGAGTTGGGTCACCAATTCGTAGTCTGGCATGAAGTCCAGTTCGCTTGAGACAAGAGAAGTGATGTTGAGCGCTACCAGTTTGTCGACGCTCCGTGGAATGAAGGGAGAGACCACGGCTTCTTTGGCTGCGGCTGCTGTGGCTATCGCGAAGCTCAACACGATGGCAAATGAGGATCTTTTCAAGAAGGACATGATTTCGCACCTGTACACAGAGATATCCAAACTGTAGGTATTGGGTCGGCCCCAGCTAATGCAAGTGAAGACACTGTCAATGCAAAAACGTTCACCTGCAACTCTTAGGCATGGTTAGGGTGTATTTTGTAGGACACATTCCCTCATCGGGAACACTTTGGGTGATTTGATGAAGCAACTGTCAACTCAGGGAAAACTGGCATTTTTCGGTGGCGCCGCCAGCGGATGTTTTATCTATGGGCTCTTGGACGGTATCGCGGTAATTTCGGGGACGAAAAGCCTGATTGATGCTCCGTTTGGGCTCCTAATGTATGCCATTGGAACAGCTTTTCTCGTGGCGTTTTTGCCTGGGGTTTTGTCGGGATGGCTGCTGGATAAGGTCCGTCGAGACAAGCCCTCGAGTTTGGACTTTCATTCCGGTTTTTTCTCGACCATGTGGGTGGTTCTGACGGCTGAAATAGCCCTGGTTGCACTGGCTGATCCTCCTCCTGGCCAACCGCCTAGTGTCTTCCAAAACCCTGTGTGGTTGGTATTTCCGTTTGTACTGTTTGCGGTGGTGGCGTGGCGGGGTTTGCCTCGTCGATGGTGGGTTACCGGCATGGTTGCAACGGTCGCCTTGGCACCTGTATTTCGCGTGGAGGGTACACCAGCAAAGCAATCAGTGGCCGCAACCAACAAACAGCTCGACAGGTGGCCGAATGTCTTGTTTGTGACTCTGGATACGACGCGAGCGGATCACATCGGGGCCTATGGGTATGATCGGGTGGATACCCCGGCCTTTGACGCCCTTGCTGAGAAGGGATGGCTCTTTGAGAAGGCTTTTTCCCAGATTGCTGTCACTGGGCCATCGCATCTCACAATGTTCAGCGGCTTAGGACCATGGAGTCACAGCAATCTACTCAATGGCCTACCGATCCCCAAGGACGTGGAGATTCTGCCAGAGAAGCTTCTTGGACTAGGCTACGAAACCGGCGCTTTTGTGTCGGCCTATGTGTTGAGTCGGCAGTTCGGCTTTGATCGGGGATTCCGGGTTTTTGATGATGAATTTGAGGGGGTGCGTGGAGGGCGGCCGCTGCTCTACTCGCGACTTAAATCCATGTGGAATCGTCGCATGAAACCTCATCAAGTCGTGGAGCGTCTCGGGGGGGATACTGTGGACTTGGCCCTGCGTTGGCTCAAGCAGCGCTCGGAGGAGAAGCCATGGATGTTGTGGGTCCATCTCTTTGACGCGCATGGACCCTATGAACCACCTGCTCCGTATGACACACGCTATTATTCTGGTGACCCACGTTCTCCCGATGTGGAAAACAGTATGGCGCAGGTTGAGGATGTGGCGGAATACCTGCAGGACAGCCTGAAGGGTATTCGGGATGTGGAGTGGGTGATTGCTCAGTATGACGGAGAGATCGCCTATCAAGATGCACAACTTCAGCGGCTCTTAGATGCGCTCGACTCGCGCGAAGATGGCGATGACACCATTGTGGTGGTTGTGGGTGATCACGGGGAATCCTTGGGCGACAACGGGATTTGGTTTGATCACGGCGATGATTTATACACCGCATCGACGCATGTGCCGTTGGTGATTGCGTGGCCCGGGGCTAAGAAGATTGGCAAGTCTAGTAAGAAGAAAGGGGGCTTTCCACCGGCAGGTAAACGGATCAAGAATCCAGTCGAATTGACGGATCTGTATCCGACGCTTCTTGAGAGTCTGCGCTTACCGATTCCCGAAAAATTGGATGGCGAGAGTCAGATGCGAGCCCATGTCGTGCCGTATGGTGCAGACGGCGGGACCACGACGCGTGGCATTTGCTTTGACAGGGTGGCGAATGTCGCGGATAGAGAACGGGTCCGAGAAGAAGGTGGTCCAGGCGGGCGCTTGGAACCCAAATATCGGATGTCTTCCTTACGAACGGATGATTGGCTGTACATTCATCGGGAAGCGCCTGTTTTCCCGGATGCATTGTATGCATTGGAAGCTCTTGAGGAAGATCGGCTCAATGTGGTCCGTGAAAGTGAGGATGGACGGAGCATCACTCAGAAACTTCAAGACGGTGCTTCAGAGTTGCTTGTGGACGGAGAGACCAGCATTTTGAGGTCTCGTCAACCGCCTACCTCGCCCGCGGAGAAGGCCAAGCTTAAGGCGCTTGGTTATCTCGATTAGCCCAGCTCTTCGGGCACAGAGTCTGCTTCAGGGGTGGACTCCGCCTCAGCGGTGTAGCTCGTCTCTGCTTTCAGAACGATAGGGTTTTGTAGGTGGGGGCGACGACCTTCCATGCCATCGTAAAAGGCGCGTATTTTGTCCATATCCTCGGTGATGTTTCCAGTGATATGAACCGCGAAGTCACTGACCCCTGCTTCTTTCTTTCCGTAGTCAATGAAGCCGAGTATCAAGGGCACTTCAGCCTTCTCGGCGATGTAGTAAAAGCCGGATCGCCAGTGGTCATTTAGAGAACGCGATCCGGAAGGAGCAACACCCAAGGCGATATGACTTCTCTCCCTGATTACGTCAGCGATTGCGGTCACACTGTCGCGCCCTCCTGAGCGGTTCACGGGGACCCCATCGAGGAACTTCATGAGCCAACCGAGAGGTGGCCGAAAGAGCGTATGTTTACCTACCCAATGGCAACGCAATCGGATGGACCATCGGGTCAAGAGGAAAACAATAAAGTCCCAGTTGCTCGTGTGTGGATGAGCCACAACGATGCATTTGTCGGGAATGGAGTCCCAGCCCCGGGTCTTCCAGCCAAGCAGTCGCAAGACCGTTCTTGCGAACCAGGCGCGAATCATTGTTCTTCTCGTTTAAAGTGCGGTGAAGTAGAACAAGAAGAAGCACATTTCTTCATTGGTTCCCTCGCCCCACTCGATGTCTTGAGGCGGGTGGTTGTATTGATTGGGGTTGTTTTCTGAGTTGTCCCAGGTGCATGACGTGTGCACAGTTTCACCCTTTCTCCAGATGGCTGGCTCTTTATACATATAGGTAGACTGGTGGTCAAAGTCGTAGCGGTCTGCGTCCACTAGACATTCCGTGCTTTCTCCGTCTTCGTTGGTGACCCATGCCCTGTATTCGGTGCCGAGCCAGTGCATGTGAGGAAATACACCCAGGACTTCGAAGTCGAAGTACGGATTGGTGAGCGAGGCGCTTTCGGTGTGTTCTGAGGCACCAGCGGGGATCGTGAAGGGGACGGGCCCGTAGGGATACATCAACACATTTCGATCGACCTCAGAGGCTGTCTTTAAGAGATAGCCGCTTTGGTCTTCGAGGGGTTCACTACCGTTGTAGTAGTAGTGCATTTGTAAAACCAGTTGGTCGTCGGGATTCACCAGCATGCCGTCACCGGGTTTGAACTCCAGCGGCAACTGGCCGGGTGTCCATGCGTGGAGGAGCGACCAGTCGGTTTCGATGATTCGGTCTCCGCAGTACCAGCCGTCGCTGAGGTCTTCATCCCCGGTGTAGGTGCCGGCGTTTTTTCCCGTATCAATCGCGAGAATCATGTGGTGCACAATGGCTGCATTGTCTAAATCTACATCGAATGCCGTGATGTAGGTGGGGGCATCAAAGGGATTCTCGAGCTCAAAGCAGCGGTAGTCATTGCCGCTCGCATCGGTTTCGACAGAGTGTTTTACCGGCAAATGGATTTTGAGGTCTGGATCCTCGAGCGATTGGGACCAATCGATAGGCTCTGGAGCATCGGCTGGATTGCCAAGGGGGGCACTGTCGTCTGCCCAGTCCCTAAAGTGCTGGACTTCATCGTCGGTCAGAACCATTTGTTCCGAACCTTTGTAGTCGCGGCAGTCAGGATTGGCTGCAGGGAGCGGCATTGCACCGGCTTCGACGTAGACCGCCATTTTCATCGCGTTGTCGCGAGCGGTTTCCGGGGTTGTTAAATCCAGGCCTCCGACGCCTTCGGAGTGGTGACACGCTGCGCAATTCTTCTGGATCAACGGTTCGATGTGGGTGTACCAGGTCACTCCGGTGGCCGATGTAGTTGCAGTTTCATCAGAGTGATTGTGATCTGTTTGCTGGGAACAGGCAGAGAACAACAATATGAGGCAGAAACGCAAGCGCATGGGAGCTTTTCCAAGTTGATAGGATAGTCATACCTTGTCAATGCGCTGAATCGCTACTGATAGGAGTTGGGTGTGGACAGAATAGCCATTCTCACGTCAGGTGGAGACGCTCCTGGCATGAACGCGGTCGTGCGAGCCGCAGTAAAACTATGTACCCGGCATGGGATGAAGGCCATCGGCGTTAAGCGAGGTTTCGACGGCTTAATCGATGGCGATTTTGAAGTGATGACTCCCCAGTACGTCGACGATATCGGTGGTTGGGGTGGCTCGGTACTGCATTGTGCCCGCTCCCAAGCGTTTCGAACCCCCGAAGGCCGGGCGAAAGCCGCATCGCATCTACAAGGTGCGGGGCTTTTGGTGGTGGGTGGAAACGGCTCCTTAGAGGGGGCGGATGTGTTCGCTCGCGAGACGGGGCTGCCCGTTGTTGGCGTTCCAGCGTCCATCGACAACGATATCGGTTGTACGACGATGGCTGTGGGCGTGGATACGGCTCTGAATACGATTGTGGAGGCCTGCGATCGGGTCAACGATACGGGGCGTGCTCATCGAAGGGTGTTTGTGCTGGAGGTCATGGGGCGCCAGTGTGGCTACCTCGCGATTTCGAGTGCGGTTGCTGCGGGTGCAGATGCGTGTCTCTTCTTGGAGCAAGGCCGTTCGTCCGAGGAGATCCTCGATAGTTTGAAGCGGGTCATTCAAGATGGCTTTTCAGAGCAGCGACAGAAGAAGAAATTGCTGATTATCAAGGCGGAGGGAGTGCAATTTCCGACACGTCTTCTAGTCAGCGAGTTGCAGAGCTTTGTGGACACGGCCGTGCCGGGTGTATCGGTACGGGCAGCGGTCTTGGGGCATCTCGTTCGCGGGGGCGCACCGTCATATCGTGATCGGATGTTGGCAGGTCGTTTTGGTGTGGCTGCCGTCGAGGCGTTGACGAAGGGTCATACCCGCGTCATGACCGCCTTTCGGCCAGAGTTGATCGATGGGATTGGGACTGGTGATCCGATGGTGAAGATGATTCCATTTGATTTGGTACGGGAGGAGACCCGACGCTTGTTGGATGGTAGTTCAGAGGTCACACGCCGCCGGGTGCGCATGATGGAAACCTATGCGGGAGTATTGGCGATTTGATGAACGGCCACCTTCGCAGGCATCGGCGGCTTTGGATTGCAGCTGCTGTGTTCTTTGCGTTGTTTTTCGGGCTTCGTTCGACCGGTTTGTTCACCCCGAGGATCTATCAGCCACTCCCGAATTGTCAGGCTGTGATGCGCCGAGGTGTAGAGTTTTCTGAAGGCAAGGCCGTTGTGGATCGACTGGTGCGGCTTGGATTGATCGGGCAGGGCTCATTGGTCGAATTGAAGCCTTTTGGGAGTGGGTTGAGTCTTCGCGCAAGTATGGCGGAATTGTCTTCCAGCCCTGAGCAGGCGGAGTTTTATCGCAACACAGCGGGGCTGTTGTCGGAGGAAGTGCTGGGCGGTGCGCCTTTTCGTTTCGAGTTCTTTAACGATGGCAAGCGCCAAGTGTTCGTGAGCAAGTCACCGTAGTGAAAAGGTGTTGCACGATGCTGTGCGAAGACACAAAGCCCTGCCAGGCAGTCCTGCTCTTATTTGGCACCAACGGGCAATAAAGGCAGTCCGCACCCCTCACAATATTGACCATCAGGCCAGCGAATCATCCCGCATTCGGGACAGTTCCCGCGTTGTGTGTGGGGACGAAAAGGGCTCAGGAAGGCAAGCTCTTCTACGTACGCTTTCCATTTGATGGCGAGTCCGAGCAAGACAAGGGCTAAGCCGAGGTAGCCTACGGACGGAATACCTAAAACCGCTGCGCCGAAAATCATGAAATCGTAGGCGCCATGTGCGATTGCGGCCACACCCCAACCCCAGAGCAAACTGGGGCCACGCGACTTTCCTGGAGCCTTCATTCTGCCCATCGCATATCCAAAACTGGCTGCAAAAAGAAAATGAGCTGGGACCGCTGTGATGCCTCGGAGGAGAACCACTTCGTTACCGTGACTGATGACATAGAGGATGTTTTCGGCGGATGCGAAACCCAGGGCGATGGAGCCTGCATATACTAGACCATCAATGGGTTCATCAAAGTCTTTGTGGTGGAAGAAGAACAAATACAATGCACCAAATTTGAGTCCTTCTTCAGCGGGCCCAATGACACCGAAACTCAAGGCCGCCATATCCATCAGATTTGGAGAGACCGTGTAGGTCAGAAAAGCGGTCATACCGAAGGTTTCGTTGAGAATACCTGCGGGTAAGGTCAGTAGCATCCCGATCCCGAAGGCCTTGCCGACTGTACCGAGGGGCTCCGGTTGGTATGTGTCGCGCTTGTAGATCCACTGGAGCCAGAGAAGACCTGGCAATAGCGACCAAATGATGAGGAACACGGCGTTCATGCTTGTTCCTTTCGAGAGGCTTCTCCGAGAACGGCTCCGCCTAAAGCCGCCAAGAAGGGAAGTGCCGCCTCATAGGCCAGCAGAACTGTGCCTTGGATTGACAGTAGGTTCGGCATGGTCCCACCGATGACCATGATCATGGCGATGGCCAAGACCGCGGCTAAGGCGGGTTCCATGTAGGTTTCGGTGGGTGAGCGGTATGCGGTGTAGTAGCCTCCGAGTCCGAATACGCCGATGGAGAAGAACGCGAAGTCGAATGCCTGACTATGGGTGGCTTGACTCTCCGAGTTGAAAAACCATCCGCTCCCAACGAGTGCCATAACGAGCATGTAGATAGACCCTAAGAAGATCCATTTCCATTGCAGCTTTCGGTCATCCAGTGGTCTTGCTTTGATGGGCAGTTCGGAGCCGCAATATCTGCAGAATCGCGCGATCTGAGAACTGTTTTGGTGACAGCTCCTACAGGTCTTTCCAAGCATCGGCGATTATTCGGCGGGACAGGTCGGCGTGTCGCCTTCATTGCTGGAGAGAGTCTGTTCCTCGTCTGTCGTGAGATTGCGACAGATCCATTCCGTTGGGCTTCGTTGAATCAGTATCCAGCCCGAGTTTGCTGTTGTTTCGGAGAAGAACAGGCCCAACAGTGCTCCGTCTGCATTCTCTAAACGACAGTTTCCGGCGTAGGGAAAATTGTCCGACAATCCCATCTTTATAGTCTCGCAGGCCCCAAAGACCCATTCTTCCCGTTCTTCACCGGCTTGGTCTTCATAAAACAGACCGAGTTCGATGGGTCCATTGAATTCTGCATCTCGAGCGCTGCCTTCCATGATGATGGGTGTGATGCTGTAAGCCATCATTGTGAGGTCTGTTTCCCAGTCGCCGACTTGGAGGGTTTCCACGTGGGTGTAGTTGAAGATCAGTTCCCCTGTGAAGGAGAAGTTCTGTGCGCCCCAATGTTGGTTGAAACTTGCGAGATTGAACGATTTGCTCTCGGTTTGAGCACTCCCACTGCCCGCAAGGAGAATTTCCCCATCGGTATTTTCCTCGAACGTACCGTTTGCGAATTCAAAGCTTGTCCCAGAAGGTGGCACGTACTTGCCCCAAAAAGACCCGGTATACCGCCCGTCCGTGTTCGCGAGGGAGAGTCCCAATTCCAGATGATCTTCGCGATCACTCCAGGTGATGATTGCTCCAGTGGATCCATCGTCGGGATTACCGAAAACATAGTCAGGTGGCTCATCGGGCATGTCGGATACAACGACTTGGACCGCATTGAGGGTGACGGTCCTGCCTCCGTAGGTGGAACCGTTGTATTCAATCGTTGCGTCTAGTGTGGAGTCGGATGAAAGGGATGCCGCGAGATCGGTCCAGGAGGCATTATAGGTTCCAGAATTATCGACAGAACCCATTTTCATGGACCAATCGATTTCAAAATCGAGACTGTTCTCTACCCGATTTAAGATGGCGGTTCCTTCACCGGACAGCTTGCGGCTGCGGTTCTTACCGACAAAGCAGCTTTTGACCTCGAAGGAATAGCTGTCCTCGGCACCATTGGTGGTGGGAGGCTTGATGCTAATGCAGGGGTTCGCCTGTCCAGTTGCTCCGTCGAGAACGATTCGGGCCCAAACGCTGAACTCCCGATTGAGGAATTCGAAGGCTGTGCCCAGCTCGCGCAAGACCACCACATCTGGACTCATGTCGGTTGACCAAAACACGCCGGTGTTGCTGGCAATGCGCTTGCTGCGCACGGCCTCGTCCAGTTCGACTTGGGCAGTAGGCACATTTGTGTCGGTACCGCTGTCATCGGTATTCGATCTTGTGCATCCAAGGCCGAGAAAGAGGGGAGTCAGGAGGAAGAGTCGGGTCAGGCTGAGCATAAGGACAATCGTTGAGCGCGGGTTGGAATAGAAGAATACGACAAGGATTCGCGTTGGACAACTTCCTTAATCCGTTGACTGGTCTAGAGTGTGAGCGAGCATTCGATCGGCTTTCTGGCTATCATTGGCTCGCCGCGATTGAGTGGAAGGTTCAAGAAAGAGAGAAGTATGGTCTTTGGTGAATCGCCATTGAAGGATCTCTACCGCAGTTTGGTCTGGGGGCCCTATCGCCAGTTGTGTGGGCAGGTTCCGTTGGGCTGGGAGCTTCGGCTCAATCGAACATTGGGGCGCAGTGTACATGTTTTTGCCCGTGGGAAACGAGAGCGTCTTCGGAAGAATCTTGGGCGGGCCTTTCCAGGTACAACTGATTTTGACCCCATCACTCGGGCGTGTTTTCAGACGCACTTTGCGGAGCAATATATTTCGTGGTCTTTCGCGCGGATCAATGCGGAGACTGCTGCGCACTATCTTGAAGTGTCAGGAATTGAGCGGTTGAACGCGCTGCGTGAGCAAGGCCGTGGGGTTGTGCTCGTTCACCCGCATATGGGGCCTGCGCAGCTGCCTTTGTGTGTGCTTGCCCATTTGGACTATCCTATGCATCAGGTTGGCGGTGGTGGGGTGTCGCACGAGCTATCGGAGAAAGGGCGGGCCTGTGAAGCACTACGTCATCGCTTGGAGGGTGACATCCCTGCCGAGATTTGGGATGGTGGGGAGTATTTGCGACCGCTTGTTCGGAAGCTGAGAGAGGGTGCCTTCGTGATGACGGCCATGGATGGGACCGGCGGTGGTCGAGAGATGGGGCGCCGCAGTTCTCAGCAGGTCTGCGGTCAAAAGATGTACATGCCGGTGGGGGCTGCTTGGCTTGCTTTGCAGTCCGGAGCAGCCTTGATTCCGCTTCACACCCACTATGTGGGCAACGCCACTGCGCCGTACCGCACCGTCATTCATGCAGAGATTGAACTCGAGCGCGACGTGAAGACGCGAGATGCTCTGGAGGATGCCGCGCAGAAGTTGTCACTGACGTTGGAGCGCTTGTTGTTGCAGCATCCCGGGGATTGGCACTTTTGGGATGAGTTTGCGCCAGGTCGTTTCCTGGAGGCCGAATGACGTGGCTTAAGCGCTGTGGCTTTGCGTTGGCGTTGGGGGCTTTTCCAGGTGTTTTGTTTTTGCTGTGGGCAGGCAGCGTCAATCCGTTTTTTATGGATTCGCCCGTATCCTTTTTCTTCTGGCTCTATTTTTTACCGATGGTTCCTGCTTTGGTGCTGGGACTTTGGTTGGAGAAAAGTCAGAGACTCAACTGGGTGCCGTGGCGCGTGATTGGTGGGGTCGTTCTCTTTTATCTCTCGCTTCTGATTTTCTTTTCTGTGCGGTCGCGCCCGACGATTGAGGGCACGAAGCTTTTCGTGTTTGGCCTAGATGGGGCCACATTCGAGCAGATGGATCCCATGGTGGAAGACGGCGAGCTAGCGAATTTTAACCGCTTGAGAAACGATGGTGCTTCCGCTGTCTTGATTTCGATGGAGCCCATGTTCTCGCCCCTGCTTTGGACCACCATGGCCAGTGGCAAGGCACCGCATGCACATGGCATTCAAGGCTTTTCGAATCACGCCACCGATGTCAAAGTCCCTCGGTTTTGGGATTTGGTTGAGTCGCGTGGGGATGCCATTGGCATTTACAAGTGGCTCGTGACCTATCCTCCGCGAGCTGTCCGCGGTTTTATTGTCCCTGCCTGGCTTGCTCCTGCTCCGATGACGTGGCCAGCATCGCTTGCGGTGGTCAAAGAAATCGAGCTTGCCAATCGCCTGGAGAAGGAGAGTGTGGGGGCCAAACGTTCGGGATTGAGTTTGTTGCTGGATGGGGTCCGGCAAGGTTTTCGTTGGAGTACAGTGCGAAACACGATTGCTTGGAAACTCCATGAGTGGTGGAGTCGGCCTGGTGAGCAAGACCGACGTGTGGTTCTCGAGGGCTTGCGGGTTCAGATGGATCGAGATGTTTTTGTCGCTGCTGCTGCGCGTCACGATCCAGATTTGTTGACTTTGACAGTCTATTCGGTCGATGCACTCGGCCATCGTTTCTGGCGATATCATGAGCCGGAGGCGTTCGGAGATGTGCCTCGTGCAGACGTAAAACGTTGGGGCAGTGTCATACAGGATGCCTACCGCCAAGCGGACAGTGTTTTTGGTGAAATCGTAGAGATGCTTTCCCCGGAGACACAGATTGTGATGCTCTCGGACCATGGATTTAAAGCCCTGGAGGAAAGCGAGGAGAATACGTCCGCATTTACGCCACGAACTGAGAGGCTTCAGGCACGCCTTGTCGAAAAACTGGGGCCAGTGGATGTCTTTCGAGTAGGGAAAAAACTCACGGTAGCGCTGCAAGAAGACGCGCAGTCGGTGGGCGATTTGCGGGCTTTCTTGGGTCAGATTTCAGACGAGAAAGACGCGCCGTTTTTTATCCTAGAGGAAATACCCAATGCACCCCGTAGTGTGGGATTGAAGCTGCGCGACGAGCGGGTGGATAAAGGGCGTATGAAATCGGGACGGGTCGATGGGGAGCCTATCCGGCTGTACGTGCAGCATGGGACGACGTTTAGCGGAGATCATGACGAAAAAGGAATCTTTGTGATTCGTTCGCCCACGGCGGGCAAGGGGGCAATGGTAGAAGACATGCATCTGCTGGATGTTGCACCGACGCTCCAGGCCTTGATGGGAATTGAGCCAGCAAAGGACTTGCCCGGCACGGTCCGATTTGGTGAGTATGAGGGCATTGGGCCCGCGAGCCGAGATCCATTCATGAGCACTCTGCAGTGGCCTGAAGGTACGGTTTCCGGGGCGAGCAATCAGCAGCAACTTAAAGCATTGGGTTACATCGAATGAAAATTATGATGGTGGCGCGGCGCTTTCCGCCGGATGTTCGATCGGGGACAGAGCGGGTCTTTGAGAACCTGTATGCGCAGGCTCGGCAGCGTCATGAGGTCCGGCTGGTGGTGGGGTTTAGCAACGCACGCGACCTTGTACCGCCCGAGGCGGTTGCTGTGGATTTGAGAGGGTTGTCCAAGCCACAGGCCTGGAACCAAATCATGCGTGCGACCATTCGCGAAGAGGGTCGTTTTCAGCCGCAGGTGGTCTTGGGGAATTCCATCGAAGTGTTGACGCGTAAGACTCCGCTGGCTTGTATTGTCCACGACCTCAATTTTGGAAGTACCCAAGCGAGTTGGGGTAGTCGTGCGAAGACGGCGTTCTATAAGTTTCGATCTCGTTTTTCCAACACGTTGATTACGGTGTCCGAGGCTGCGCGGCTGAGTCTGGATGAGGCTGGCCTCAAGCCGCGGCACTTTCATGTGGTGCACAATGGCGTGGACCTGGAGCGCTTTGGGCCTCGCCCAAGTGAAGACAACGGTATTGTGCGCTTTGCGTATCCATCCCGAATCCTTCCGGGCAAAGGACAACATCTTGCCATTGATGCCTTGGCGCGACTTCCAAAGCGCTACAAGGATCGTGCTCGGCTGCAGATTGTGGGCGCGGTAGTGGACCCGATCTTTCGGGATCAAATTCGGGTCCAAGCCCACCAACAGCCAGTGGATTTTGCGACCGATGTCGTGGATATTGTGTCCTATTACCAGGATGCAGACGTTGTGTTGTTTCCAACGCTTTTAGAGGAAGGCTTTGGCTACACCGCGGTTGAGGCCATGGCCTGTGGCAAGCCCGTCATTTATTTTGACCAGCCTGCAGTTCGTGAGGCCACCGGCGGCATTGGAATCGCGGTACCCAAGGGGGATGTGGACGGAATGCGGGATGCTATGCGGTTGCTGATGGATGAGCCGGAGCGTCGCGAGGAGCTTGGCCGGGCGGGCCGGGCGTATGTGGAGGAGAACTATGCGTGGTCGGTGGTTTGGTCCCGCTATGAGGAGATTCTTCGCGGCCTGGTTTCCTAAAGCCTGCCTCGCAGTGTAGGCTTTGAGATGAACAGATTGAGCGTGCATGTCGGATAGCTACCAATTCAGTACGGGTCGGGTCGACGTCCATCGGGCGTGGACGAGTGCCGAGATCAAGGGCACAGTCGAGCAGATTCTGGAGGATTTCTCGGATCGCTTACCGACGGATCCGGAAGCGCGGATCCTCATCAAGCCGAATCTCAATAATGACTTGGTGGCCCTCGTCGGTAACTGTGTGGACCTCCGCGTCATGTGTTCGCTTGTGGAAGGTTTGCTGAATCGCGGACTGAGGAACATTGCGATTGCGGATGGCTCCAATGTGGGCATTGATAAAAGAGATATCGATACGATGCGTCGGCTTCGTGTGGACAAGCTCGCTGCACGGTATGGCATTGAGATCATCAATCTCAACCGAGAGAGCGGTACCCACATTGCGCTACATTCCGGTGCGCTTCCCGAGGTGGCCAATGAAGTTCTGCATGCCGACTTCTTGATTTCCATTCCGAAGATCAAGACCCACGCAGAGGCCGGACTGTCCTGTGCCATGAAGAACTGGGTGGGGATTGTGTGTGGTCAACAGAAACGCGAGGTGCATTACGATCTGCAGAAGAACATCCTTGCACTGAACGAGGCCGTTCTCCCGGACCTCATCATTGTGGATGGTCTCATTGGGATGGAGGGCAACGGTCCAGGCGATGGAGAGGTGTTTCGATTCGGGCATCTGATTGCATCGGATAATGCCTTTGTGAATGATCTCGTGGTTTGCAGTCTGGTAGACATGCCTTTGGAAGAGGTGCCGTATTTGGTGCATGCGCGGGAGGCGGGCCACCTCTTGGACGAGCATGTGGATGCTGTCAAAAGTATCGAGGCGCGTCATCACATCCAGAAGGCACCCGCTCGGTCGCGTCTGGCGGAGTTGTCAGAGGCGCGGTCTCTTCGTTGGCTGAAGCGTGCTGTGCAGCCTGCGCTCCGTTCTCCGAAAGTGTTGGAGGTCGCCTATGACTTCGGCATCATCCAAGATGTTTACTTTATGGAAGACGACACGGTCACGGACTTGCGAAAAAATGCTGAGCTGTGTGGAGAGTGTCGCAAGTGTGAGGATTTCTGCCCCACGCATCTCAAGGCTGAAGAAATCGGTGTGAAGACCGGTGAAGAAGACTGCATTCAGTGTCTGTACTGCTGGTGGGTCTGCCCGGACGATGCCTTGTTGTTGGAGGGTGATCTGAACCACCTTTCTCGACAGGTCGAGCGCTACAAGAAAGACGTCGAAAAGTTGTAGTGCTCGTCTTATTTTGTGCGGATTTTTTGCCGTGCGACTCGCGCCAAGAAACGGGTGTTGCCCAGCAAGTATCTGGACCACAGGCGTTTGGGATCTACCCAAAGTCGAGCCAACCATTCTTGATTTTCGTAGAGAAAGCGCGGGCCACGAGAGATCTTTCCTGAGATTACGTCGGCGGTTGCACCTAAACACCACACAACGGGTGCATCAAGTTCGTCTCTCCATCGTGTGACCCATTGCTCTTGCAGTGGGCTGCCCATCCCCACCAACACAATGTCAGCTTTGCTTTCGTTGATTCTGGCAACGACATCTGGGTAGCGGTCATTGCGATAAAACCCGTGGTCACAGTGGATCTCGAGTTGTGGGTGCTGCGCTTTTAGTTGTTCTGCTGCTTGGTGTGTCACACCGGGTTCGCCACCAATCCAGGCGAGCTTCCATTTGCCTTCAGCACGAGCGGCAAGGGACCAAATCCAATCTGCTCCGGTCATTCGTTCTGGGAGGGTGTCTCCGAGGAGTTTTGCACCGATCCGGATCCCATCCCCATCGCAATAGCAGATGTCGACGGAACGTAGGAAGTCAGCGAGGTCGTGATCTTCTTGAGCGAGGTTGGCCACATGTACATTGAGATAGGCGACCGTCGTTTTTTCATTGTTCTCAATGCGATCGGCGACAGATTGAATCAGGATGTCCTCATCGAGCACATCCACGGGAAGACCGAGGACTTGGATTCGTTTCATTTTCATTGTCGAGCGCTATTGCGTCCAGGCGCCACCAGCGAAGAAGTAAGTACTAGAGACCCAACTCTCGGCGTTGTTGAAGGGAAAGGTTCCGCCCCCTTCGTTGAGTGCACCGACAAATATAAAGACCAATCCGTTGCTTTCCCATCCGGACCAGGCGGAAGAGGGAATCGAGAAGGAACCGTCATTGCGAGCCACACAAGAGACCATTTCTTGGCTGTTGTAGTTGGCGTCGAAGCGCTCCACCATGATCACGATTCGGTCGGCCGTGGCGCCGCTCCAGGTAATCGGGAAGCTACGTCCAACAGTCGGTGGTGTCGAGCCGTCCATGTACGGATTGGTGACGACGAAAGAAGTTGGCGCCTGGGTAATCTCCTGCATCGAGAACGATGGGAAGCCTGAACCAGAAAGTTCTTCCAGTGAATATCGAGCGCCTGGAACGAAATCTCCTTGTGTGAGTGTGGTTTCCCAGATCTGTTGGCCGGAGCTATCACTCAGGTTGATGCGGCGGCCATTTACATCGAAAGCCGTGCTGCTGAGGCCAATATTGTAGTTTCGGATGCTGTTGGTGTAGAAGTAGTCGGTGGCACAAGTGTCGTCTGCGGGTGCATAGGCCCAATGGTAGTAGTGCTGGGTGGTGGGTTCGGTAAGGGCCCACCAAGCATAGCCCTCATCTGCGGGCGGGGTGGACCAGTATTGCCCAAGCCACTCTATCCAGCGAACTTCTCCATATGCGCCACCTTGGCCAGTAGCATCCGGCCAGAATGTAAAGCCAGATTCGCGTTGCCCTGCACCGTCATTGGTGGTGATGGTGACATCCACAAGACCTTCTTGGGAGGTGACAGGGGTTTGTACGCGAATGATGCCCTGGTTGATCTGGAGGATGGTTCCCTCAGAGTTCCCGAATTTAACGCTCACGCTTTGGTTGAATGGTCCTCCGCGGATCTCCACGCTCGAGCCCCCTCCATTGGAACCGTAGTCTGGCTCGATGGAGTTGATATCAATCGACAGGACGTCGGTGTCCGTATCGGTATCGACGTCGACATCTGTGTCGGTGTCGACATCCACGTCCACGTCTACGTCAGCCAGTTCGCCTGTGTCTTGGAAAAAATAATCAAGACCTAAGCACCCCTCTAAGGGAACAGTCAGGAGCAGTAGTGGGAAAAAACGAAGTGGTTGCATGCGCGAGAGCCGGTTCTGGTCTGTGTTTCGTATACACGTTCATAGAGCATTATCGCAAGCTTTCGGATCACATCTTGACGGTCTTAACAAAAGCTTTTTTTTTGTTGCTTGGCTTGGGAATGAGGCAGTGTGTCTCCGGATGAGGTAGGCTTGGGGCAAGGCTGAGTATGATGCGATTTTTTCTGTTGTTGATGTTTTCTTTGTTGGCCTGCATGCCCAAGCAGGCAGTCAATGTGTCCAAGGCGCCTGAAGGACTTGTGAGCCTTTCACCCCCGCAGGCCGAGGATTTCGTTTTTGGTCCCGGCGATGTCATCGACATCAAGATGTGGCGACAAGAAGACATGAATATGCAGGTGGTAATCGCGCCAGATGGGGTGATTAGCTATCCGCTGGTGGGGCGTATCGAGGTTGCAGGGCTGACCTATCCAGAGTTGATGCGCGTGATGGAAAAGGCCTTGGGGAAGTACTACAACGACCCGTCGATCGCCGTAAACGTGGTGAAGGTAAGCAATCAAAAGGTTTTTGTGCTGGGTGAGGTGGCCAATCCAGCGGTCTTACAGATTGAGAATGATCTGTCTGTCTTGGAAGCCCTCACGCGAACCGGTGGAATCGATCCAAATGCGCGCACCAACAACCTGTTGTTGATTCGGGGTGGCATTGATGACCCCACCTTGTTGACCATTGATATCGACGCAGTGTTTTCGAAGGGGGATTTGTCCCAGAACATCTACCTGCAGCGTGGAGACATCCTGCTCGTCCCTTCCAAGACGATTGTGCATGTGGAGCGTTTCTTTCGAAGGGCGCAGAGCGTCCTTGCTCCCTTCTTGGCGGGGTCTGCGATTTATCGGAATGTGTCTGGTCCGGGAGCTCAGGGTACGAGCTCTGGCCTCGACTAAGGGACGTGCGTGAGGCGGGTCAATTGGTTTAGTGCACTGCTGATCGCCTTCGATCTACTGCTGCTTTTTTTGGCGCTGTGGGCCGCTTTTGAGACCTGGCACCGTTGGCATCCAGACTGGAAGCACGCCACGGAATTACGCTTTTCGCACATGTTGCCGTTGAACCGCTACATGCCCTCAGCGGTCGTGCTGGGAGTGGGCTGGGTCTTTGTCTTGCGGCAACTGGGCTACTACAACCCAACCGTGGCGAGTACAGCGGTTCGGGCCGCTGGGATTCTGTCGCGGTCGCTGGTGTATGTGGTGGTGTTGGTGGTTTGCGTGAAAGCGCTTTCCACAGACACACACTACGAACTCAACTATGTCCGCTCGCTCACAGTTAGCTTTCTCGGATTCGGTTTTGTCTTTCTAGGCGGCGTGCGCTGGCTCTTTATGCGTTTCCGGGGTCGTCTCCCGGTGCCTATGCCTTTGCATCATGTCGCAATTCTCGGGGTGGGGGAAGATGCTCGACTCATGGCTGAACGGATCACGCGCTTTGGTCAGGGAGCCTTCGTGATGGAAGGCTACATTCGCCCACGAAGCGCGTTGGATACAGGAGAAGTGGTTGAGCCGGGAGACATTCTGGGCGGCATGGATCATCTGCAGTCCATTGTGGAGAATGCGTCGATTGATACGGTGGTGCTCTCTGCGCGGGGGCTTGCTCGGGAAGATGCCTTGGAGTTGACGACTCGGTGTGCCCAAATGGGTCTGCATGTGATGCAGGTACCGTTCACGTGGGGCATTGTTTCTCCCCGCTTGAGCTTTGCACAAATGGGCGAGATGCAACTCATCGATTTGTCCTCGTTGAGTTACCCGTCTGTTGGAAACCTCTTCAAGAGATTTTTCGACGTCGTGGTGGGCGGCTTGCTACTGATTTTGCTGATTCCGGTGCTCGTGGGGGTGGCGGCTTGGATTCGCGTGCGAGACGGTGGTCCCGTCTTGTACTCATCGCCACGAATCGGAAAAAATGGGAAGACGTTTTCTTTTCTGAAATTCCGCTCGATGGTGGTGGGGGCAGAGGAACAACGCGAAGACCTGATGGTGCACAATGAAAGTGATGGTCGATTGTTCAAGATGGCCGAGGATCCCCGTGTCACGGAGGTGGGCAAAACCTTGCGTCGTTGGTCGCTCGATGAGCTTCCACAGATCTGGAATGTGCTGCGTGGAGACATGAACCTCGTCGGTCCTCGGCCACTGCCGGAAGGGGATTTGGACGACATCGATGACGATCCCGAGATCGCCTACTGGTTTGAATTGAGACACAAAGTGCCCCCTGGAATCACTGGCCTGTGGCAGGTTTCGGGGCGCTCACAACTGGGTTTCAAGGAGATGGTGCAGCTCGACATCTTCTACATTCAAAATTGGTCGCCATGGCTCGATCTCAAGATCCTTCTGGCTACGATTCCAGCGGTCCTTAAGGGTAGGGGGGCTTCTTGAAGCGCTCAATCTTGCCACCGACAGACCGATGTCAGTGCTATGCTGGGGTCACTCGTGGCACCCATACCTGTTTTCTCCCCGTGGACAAACTGCTGAAGCTGACATGGAACTTCTGAGAATTTACTCGGCAATCCTGCGTAGGAAATGGCTGCTTATTCAAGCAGTGCTTTTCTTCGTTGTGGCAGCAGTGGTCATGACCAAGTTCATGCCCAAGCAGTACAAATCTACGGCCAAGGTGATGGTGTCGACCTCGGATGCGAGTATGTCGGTGCTTTCGGATATGGGCTTGCAAGAGTTGGTGTCTGGGATGTCTGAATCCTCGGATGAGATGCAGAATCACATTGCGATGCTGACCACCAAACCACTTTTGGAGAAGGTGATTTGGCGACTTCAGCTCCGGACGGACAAGGGCATGCCTTTGCCAGCCGATAAGTTGTTGATTCCGGGGTTCTGGTCAGCATTTGAGGCGCCGCCCAACATTACGGTTCGTCAGCACCAAAATACCGACATCATTCACGTGGTCGCCCAGGCAGACGATCCGGAACTTTCGAGTATGCTAGCAAACACGCTGGCGCAGGTCTACATGGAGGAAACCAAGCTACAGGCTCGAGCCGAGACGCGAGAGGCGCGGGCTTTTGTCGAGTCGCGGCTTGTGGTCGTTCAGCAGGAGTTTGAGCAGGCACTAAGTCTGATTGCGGATGCCCAAGAACGCGAGCAAGTGGTTGACTTGGAGGCAGAGGTCAAGTCCGCTGTGAGTCGCCTATCTGATCTGATGATGGCAGCGGAAGAGAACACCGTCCGTGTGCAAGAGATTCAAGCTCAGGTGCGTGAGGTAAAGGCTTTACACAGTCTCGAGAGAGTGGATTTTGTAGGCCCCTCCACGGTCAGCGAGAACTCAGATATTCGTTCCTACCGTGAATCGATTGCGCAGCTGAAGCATCAACGTCAGGTTGCCCTCAAGGACAAGACGGCCATTCATCCGGACGTGACTGCGATTGATGTCCAAATCACAGCGGTGGAAGCCGAACTCCAGAAAGCTTTAGATGAGCAGCATGGGCTTGATCCCACATTGCTCAAATTGCAGACGGAGCTTGCCGGGCTGGTGGAGAAGGGCATTGAGATCAATGCGGCGATTGACCGCACAACGGACAGATTTGCGTCCTACCCAGAGAAGATGCAGACATTGAGTCAGTTGCAGCTGGCGGCGAGCGCTGCCGAACAGATCTACAAAAGCTTGCAGGATCAGAGCTACCAAATCGGTATTGCGGAGGCCATGACCGTCTCTCCGCTTCAACTCTTGGAGCCAGCGGTTCGGGCAGAAATCCATGTCACCCCAAAGATGAGCACCAATGTGATTGTGGGCCTCTTTTTAGGTCTGCTGGCTGGGTTCGCTTTGGTGGCATTGTTTGAGTATGTGGACGATTCGGTCAAGAGCCCGGAGGAGTTGCGAGATATTTGGGATGTGCCGGTTTTAGGCATGATTCCGGCCGTCAAGGGAGACCGCATCAACATTGCGGAGTTCAAGCCAACGCATGTGGCCGTTGAGTCACTGCGCAGCCTTCGGGCGAGCTTAGACTATACGTCGTTGGACCAGCCGATACGCATGCTCTGTGTGTCCTCCTCGCTTCCCGGGGAAGGCAAGAGCACCATCGCGAACGGGTTGGCCATTTCTTTGGCGCAGTCTGGAAAGCGCGTCTTGGTGGTCGATTGTGATCTGCGCCGACCTGTGCAGCACCTCTTCTGGAAGGGTGTAGCCAATGACAAGGGCGTGACCACGGTACTCGTAGGGAAGTGCGATATCGCCGAAGCGGTGCAGTCGACGGGTGTAGAGAATTTAGATGTGTTGGTTTCGGGGCCTTTGCCACCGAATCCTGGCAAGCTCATTGAATCGTTGCGTCTCCGACAACTCCTGTTGGAGGCGAGCAAAACCTACGACATGATTCTCGTGGATAGTCCTCCTGTCTTGCTGGTCAATGATGCGGTCCTGATTCATCGTGTGGTGGACAACTTACTGATGGTGGTGGCCTGTGCGGACACTTCCCGTCGGGCAATCATCGAGGCCCGTGAGCGGCTCGAGGGTAGCGGTAAAGAACCATTGGGTACCGTGTTCAATAAGGTTGCTGTTCGAGTGGGCTATTACGGGGGTGGCTACAAGAAAGCCTATTCGGCCTATTATGACTCCCCGGATGCCACCGAGGCCAACGAAGAGCAAGGAGGTGCCGCATGATGGCTTTGATGCTCCTGACGGCGTGTGGCAAAGATCCCAATGTGGTCGTAAAGGGCTTGCAGTCGGAGAATCCCGTTGTTCGTGAGGACATGGTACTGGTGGCTCGCGGGGTCAAAGAAAAAGTGGTTCGAGATGCCTTGATTGGTGCGCTTGGAGACCCCTCGGATCGGGTTCGTGAGCGGGCTGTAGAGAGCTTGGCGGCACATGGACACAAAGACGCAGTTCCAGCCCTGATTGCGATGTTGGACGATTCAAATGGCGTGGTTCGTATGGCTGCTGTGGACGCGCTGGGTATTCTCAAAGACTCCCGCGCCGTGCCTTCTTTGATCACGTATATCAAGGCTCCTCCGCCCGGCGAGTTCCCCTTGAATGCGGTCTGGGCGTTGGGCAATATTGGCGATCATCAGGCGATTCCGGTACTGTCGAGTCTTCGGCAGAATGAGGACCCCTATGTGGTCTACAACGCCGAGGTTGCCTTGCGTAGGCTCCCGGCGGTCAAGCCAAAGAAGAAGAAGGAATAGGGCGTCCTCTTGATGCTGTTGTTGCTGTCGATGGCCTGGGCTGCGCCAGCAGACTCTCCACAGGAGTTGATGGTTGAAAAGACCCTGCTGGACCACAATGTGGGCATGCTTTGGGGGCGCTCCCATGAGCAAGACCAGCATACTGCAGAAGTCTTGAAAGAGCTTGGCGAGGAGGCACTTCCTACTTCCCACAGAATCCGGATGGAGGCCTACTGGGGACAGCGCTGGAGTGGGCTTGAATCCCAGGCTTGGAATGATTTTCGGTGGGGTATACGAGAGTGGTCGCGAATCGCGTTGGGCGAACTTGAGCCAGTGAATGTGCTCGGAGACGACGAGGGGTTTTTGGCCCTGCGAGGAGGCGCGGAGTTTTGGGTACGTTCTCGTCTACTCTTTGCGCATGTTCGACCGGAGTTGCGCTTGGACTTTGGGTGTGTAGACGACCCGGTTTGTGGTGAAGCGCCCCTCAAGGAAGCGGTTGTTGGATTGCAGGTTGGGGGTGCGAGCTTGCGCTTTGGGATGGAGGATAGGGAGTCGGGTCCTGGTGCTCGTGGAAATCTTGTCCTTGGCCGAGATGCCGTTCCCTGGCCAGCTCTCACTGCAAGCTATCACCAGGTGGAGTCTCGCTTGGGAGAATGGGCTGCGGAGTGGGGGATGGGGTGGTTGCCGGGTCTTCGAGAAGATGTCCAGAATCCGGGCTACTTGCACATGGATTTTCGCTGGTCGCCTGTGTCCATGTTGGAGTTGGGCTTTACGCGAGCCAGCATGTTTGCGGGCGAGTCTCGCGCCTGGCCGAATTGGATGGACTTGCTTCTACCGCTGAATCCACATGCATCCGGGGATCCGGAAAAAGTGTTGTCGGATACCAATGAACTCGCGGCTGTAGATGCACGACTCAATCTGCCGCTTGGAGCCTGGGGTTTGGGGCCCGTCCGTCGGTTGACGCTTTGGTATCAGTACGGCGGAGAGGACATGATTATGCGTCCATTTGGGCCGATAGATGTGCCTGCCTTGGCTGCTCCTGCCAATCTCTATGGAGCGGCGTTGAGTGTGGGGGACTGGCTCTGGAGTATCGAGCGTGCGCAACTCATGGATGACACCTTTCGTTGGTACACAGGTCATCGGGTGTACCACCAAGGTTTTGTGCACCAGGGGCATTCGATGGGCCATCCACATGGTGGGGATGCCGATAGCATTTGGATGAGCTTGGCTTGGCATGGTGTACCCATGGGTGGGGAGATCTTTGCCGAGCACCTGCGTAGAACGGGTGTGGTCGATAGCATTCCGGAAGGCGTCTTTACGCTGCTGAGTGATGAAGTTCGGATTCGAGCAGGAGGCCGTGTGTGGTTTTTACCAATCTCGGGCGGTCATCTGGGCTTGGGCTACGAGGCGGTGCACGTTGAGGGTGAGGACTTCGTTCCGGATGCAGGTGGGTGGGCACATCGCGCTTGGCTAGAAATCAGTCGAAGTGGTCTTTAAGGCCCGCGCTTCGAGGACTTGTGCTTGGAGTCTCGGTCAAAGTGGACTATGTGGCATCGTCTCGTGGAGAATTTCAGAAATGCGCAATATCTTTGAGAAGCTGTTTTTAGCAGGGTCAGCAGGTCTGATCTCAGGGGCACTGGTCGGGCTTGTGGAGTCGTCCTACGTGCTGTCCTCGGGAAACCCGGAAGAAAACGTCGCCTTGTTTTATGCAGTGGTCCTTTACGGTCTGATTGGTGCAGGCATCGGTGGTGGGCTTGGGTGTGGCGTTATCGCGCTCGATTTCGTGCTCAAGCGGACAAAGAAATGGACGGATGGTGTGAACAAAGCCTACGCATTCACACTCCCTTTCTTGGGTGTGATGTGTGCGTTGGGTCTCGTCATTACCAACTACTACGTCAATAAAGTTGTCTACGATGAGGCGGGTGTACCTGGTGGAGCGAAAATCAAGATTCTAGCGGTCTATGGTCTCTTGGGTGCCGGTGGCCTCTGGTTGGGGCCGATTTTCTTGACCAGAACTCCCTTGAAGGTGCTTTTACGCCTCCGTGGAACCATTGCTGTGTATGTAGGACTCCTCCTTCTCTCAGGCATCTTTGCTTTTGCGCCCGATGCATCCAATTCGCCCAATCGGATCAATCCTGAACGGGATCAAGCTGCTTTGGCCGAGCAGCCCAACGTCTTGCTTGTCATGGTGGATACCCTGCGTTGGGACTACTTGGGCAGTTATGACCCATCGAAGAAAGGCATTTCACCGCATCTCGATGCGCTCGCCGAAGACGGCGTGGTTTTTGAGAAGGCCTTTGGGGCCGCGAGCTGGACCCGTTCTGCGACCGCTTCCTTGTTCACGTCGATGGTTCCTTTGAGCCACAAGACAGAAGGGAAGAAGAATGCCTTGCCACAGAGTTTAGTGACCATTGCGGAGCTGCTTCAGGCCCAGGGCTACCACACCGGTGGTTTTCCCAACAACACCAATGTGACTCGGAACTTTGGCTTTGATCAGGGCTTTGATTATTTCGTCTATCAGTCCCCAGCGTTGCCGTTCGCTGCCACCGACAGTGTGATGCAGTTGTCGATGTATCAATTGGTTCGCAAGCTGCGTGAGAAAGTGGTCACCTACAAAAAGGTGGAAGAGTTCTACCAGCCGGCCCCCACGGTGTTGAGCACGCTTCAAGAGTACATCGAAGCGCAAAAGGGGCAGAAGTGGTTTGCCTTTACCCATCTTATGGAGCCGCATGACCCGTATTTCGAGCGCCCCTACAACGGCGTTGGGTTCGGTCGGGCTGAGAACGAGGTGCCAGACCATAATCAGATGGTCGGGGATGAGCCGCTTATCGACTACCTCAAGCGCATCTACTCGCAAGAAATCACAGAGATGGACAAGGACTTCGGTGCCTTTATTCGTTGGATGAAGGCGGAAGGAATCTATGACAACACGATGATTATCGTGACCTCCGACCATGGTGAAGAGTTCTTCGAGCACGGTGGGTGGTGGCATGGAACCACGCTTTATGAAGAGCAGATTCGTGTGCCATTGATTGTGAAGCTACCCGGCCAGAAGTGGTCTGGTAAGCGGGTTCCATGGCAGGTTCGTGTGATTGATGTTGGTCCGACGATTGCGAACGAGGCTGGTGTTAGTCGCACCAAGCAGGAGAATGGAGAGTTCTTCACTGTCTTAGATGAGAAGGGAGAGTCCCTGCTCGCTGCTGAAAATTGGCAGGGAGAGAATCTCTTTGATGCTGACTTCAAGGATGTGTTCGAGGCCAAACCCACTGTAGAGCCCGAAGTTGTGGTGGACAGTGCGTCAGGCCAAAGCCCGGAAGATACGCCTGCCGATGCGGTTGTAGAGGCTGCGCCTGCGCTACAGGCTTCGCCGATGGGTGATCTGAGCAAGTATGATCGCCCGGTCTATGCCAAGGAGCATTTCGAGGGCTACAAGCTTGAAGCTGTTCGCTTTAAAGGTTGGAAGCTTATCGAGGCGGAGAACCCCAAGGGAGCGAAGCGGGTCTTGCCGGCCGTGTCACTCTTTGAGATGTCCGGTTTCTCTCCTGCGGAACTAGACCAGAAAGCAGGAATGGGTTTTCCGGTGCAGGGTGATCTTGAGCTGGTCTTGAAGACCGAGCAACTCAAGGCACTTCAAGTGGACGTGAAGGCGGAAGAAGTCGAACTCAATGAGGCGGAAAAAGCCAAGCTGCAAGCCATTGGCTACATGGGCGACGACTAAGCCCTATTCGGCATTCTTGAGGGCGTTAGCGACCCGTGTCAGCTCGTTACAGAGCTCGGAAACGCGTTCTTCGCACGCATCGGTCATACACCTGTTGTCGTCGAAGTCTCCACGTGCGGCATAGACAAATCGCGGTATCACAATGCAGCGGAAGTCGAGCATGAGACTGTTGATGATGCCCATGGGTGACATGCCGGAGCGTTGTCCTCCTGCAGAGACGGCCATGGCCACGACTTTACCTGTCCAAGTCCGTCCAGTCAGTTCAATGAAGTTCTTGGCTGCCGCATTCACATCGTAGTTGTAGACAGGTGCGGTAAGCAGGACACCATCACAGGTTTCCACCTTGGCTCTGAGTTCGAGTGCTTCAGGATGTTTGTTCGAGTCTACGCCATCGCAGAAGGGGAGGTTCTTGTCTTGTAGATCGACGAAATCCACTTCGACGCCATGTTGTAGCAACACCTTTTCGGCCGAGCGGGCGAGTCGGCGACTTTTGGAGTCGGGGTGGAGGCTGGTACTCACGATCAGGATGTGTAGTTGTGTCGACATGTTGGTCCTTGGTTCTTTCCCCTAAACCTTTGGCTGTCGAATTGGCAACACCACGTTAGCCAAAGAGGAGTCTCATCAGGAGGAATCAATGGCGAGTGGATCTACCAAAGCGGTCGTCGCGGCAATCTGTGCGAACTCGTTTTTGACGGTGGTCAAGTTTGTGGGCTTCTTGATGTCGGGGTCTGCATCCATGCTCTCGGAGGCCATTCATTCCTTTTCGGACAGCGCGAACCAAGGCTTGTTGCTGTTGGGGATTCACCGCTCGAAAAAAGGACCTACGGAATCTCATCCCTACGGCCATGGCCGTGAGCGCTATGTGTGGGGACTGATTTCTGCCGTGGGAATTTTCTTTTTGGGCTGTGGGCTGACGATCTACCACGGCGTACACGGCCTGATGCATCCTTCCTCACCGGACAATATCGGGTTGGCTTTGATCATCTTTTTGGTGGCCGCCATCTTGGAAGGGTGGACTCTGCTGGTAGCGATTCGCGAGATTCGGATTGCAGCAGATGCGGATGGCATGACCTTCCGCGAATACATCCGTGAAGGCTCGGATCCCATGGCTGTGGCGGTCTTGTTGGAAGATGGGGCCGCGGAGCTGGGCGTGATCTTAGCAGCCTGTTGTTTGGGCATGACCCAGGTGACTGGTGACGCGCGTTGGGATGCTGCGGGTTCCATTGTGGTGGGCGTGATTCTTGGAAGTGTGGCGATTTACCTGATGTTTAGATGCAGCGATATGTTGATTGGGAAAGCTGCACCTGAAGCGGCGCAGACGCGCTTGAAGAAGGTGCTCGATGAGAGTTCCTTGGTGGAGTCGACGACCGGACTGAAGGCAACTGTTCAAGGTGCGGACAGTATTCGTTTCAAGGTCGAGGTTGATTTTGCTGGGGAAGAGTTGGCGCGTCGTTACGTGGAGGAGTTGGCTGCTCGTGATTCGGAGACCTTGTCCCGATGGGAAAAGCAATGCGGTTCACGAGAAGAACTACTGGTCTTTCTTGCTGAGTACAGCGAAGACTTGATGCGCTTTCTCGGTACCGAAGTGGATGAATTGGAGCGCAAGATTCGTCTCGCGGTGCCCAAAGCGAAACACATCGATATCGAGGTGGATGCAGGATCTGAGGACTGAAAATCAGGACCCTGTATCGGAACTGCCTGTGTCCTCTGGATCGGTATCACCCGTGTCACCCGGGGTGGTGTCGCCCGTGTCACCGGTGTCATCGCCGGGTTGAGGGGTGGTCGATGCCGACACAGTGACGTAGGTGGGGTCGGAGTCGAACAGACCATCATTGACCACAAGCCGGATGAGGTAGTCGCCTTCCTCATCTGGAGAGAACTCGGTGTCGATTGTATCGCTTGCACTCAAGCTCGCCGTACTCCCGGTGGGTTGTGAGTCTAAACTCCAGGTG
>Ga0163179_10000444_pt1 | contig 30139 bp, 31 predicted proteins | sample AtlANTMetagenome_FD_109643 | JGI IMG/M metagenome (GOLD analysis project Ga0163179, IMG submission 109643) | Marine eukaryotic phytoplankton communities from the Atlantic Ocean - Atlantic ANT 2 Metagenome | ecosystem: Environmental > Aquatic > Marine > Oceanic | place: North Atlantic Ocean...
CCGCTTAATGATGATACAGTATCAAAGTCCGGATCCAAAAATGTGTCGGCAATATTTGCATATTCCAATCTACCCCGACCGATTTCTTCCCATTGAGATAATGATAGATCAACTTCATTAAATGAATCAACGCCTCCGGCAATTCTAGCTTCATCTTTCATAGCCGTAATATCTTCTGGGCTAACAGAATCAAGAAACGCTTGTGGTAATTTTCCATTCTTTCTTTTCTGGAACCTTAGCTCTCCACCATCGCTGATAGAGATTCTATGTTTTTCTCCAATCCATATTGAATTGTCTGAAAGAAATAAGTGTCTCACCTTATTCCCTGCATCACCTAAGTCAAATGCGGCATTGGTCTTTGGGATCAAACTACCATCTGATCTTGCATCCCATTGCGTAAATCCGGCATGTAATAAGAATGTTGCATAATCTGTTGCAACCCACCGACCTGGTTGATCATAATCTATACCATCTGTTTGGCCATCCCTTCCAACATCATTTGGAATTACGATCAAGTGTGCATAATCTACCATATGTGAACCTTCATCAAATGATACGTATTCAGAGACGTTTCTATTCCAGTACCATGCTTTTGCTATAGTAGGAAAATCAACCGCGGTTTCACCGTTCAGATCCATTAAAAGTCCTTTAGCTGTGACTTGAGGATCCCACATATATACAGTCGTAAATTTTCGTTGAACGCTATTTTCGGACCACACAACATTTTTAACAGCTATAAGTTGTCCATCGTCAAGTGCACTAGGGCTTATCGCCTTTAGTAAATCAAGGCTACTCAAAACGTTTTGAATGCCGGTATGCTTATATGACATTTTTATTCTTCCTTATTATGATACGAACCAGTCGACACCATCATTCCATAACATTACGCATGCAAATGATTGATCAAACCTAAGTGGTTGCGAGTTTCCGGTCCAGTATGTGTATTGATCTAAAGTAGATCCAGACTCAGGTGATATTTGAATATGTGTTGTTGTGTCTCCAGCAGTCCCTGACTTATCTTTAATCATAAGTGTTTTTCCTGCTAGTCCTACCGGGTTTGGTAATCTTATGTGTATATTATCGCCAATAGGGCAATCGATACATAAACAATTTTCGTTCGAAACTAGCGAAGGTGTGTAGAGATTTTCTACTAGGGTGCTACCATTTGGTGCTGTATAACCTGAGTTTAAGCCCTCTGTTGCCTGTGCATCCCCGGGCTGTACAGTCGTCACGGTCCTTGCCTGCATTGCCATAGCACCTGAGTTTCCTGATACATTTCCACCCTGTAGCCACAATGTAATACTTGCTTCTGCAATGTCAATTGTGTACTCGGAATCAACAACTTCACAATTTTCCTCTAACGCTCGTACAGCAATTGTCTGCCCCGCGAAAACTGGGATGTCTAATTCGTTTCCTTCCCCAATGTACTTCATGGGGTATGTATTATTGTCAGCCGAGCTCCATTCAATCCAACTTATTCCAGGGTACTCAGAATATGATAATGTCTGGTTAGGTGCTGATGCTGTCTCATCCGGATCTGAACCTCCACCCAATGTACCGATTGACCATGTAACTTTCTCTCCTGAAACCGCACCAGGAAAGTTAATAGGATGCTCAGAGATATATCTCACAGAGTACCCTACGATTTTACAATCGAATGGAATCAATAATCCTTGAGCCCAGTTTTGTCTAGTGAAAGTATCCCCGGTGAACGATGCAGCACCTTCGCTTGGGGTATACCCTGACGTACCGTCTGCACCCCATGATGCAAACCTTGCTGATGGTTGCGCCGGTGTATTTAACGGGTGGATATTTGATATATCGCTAACTGGATTTACGATTGTAAACCCGAAGCTCGAAGGATCAATGACTGTGTTCCCGGATGGGTTTAAGCCCCCCAGCGAAGCTGTTATCGTTGAACTATTGACGGCATTAATCCAAGTTACAAACTCAGCAGCAGTAACTCCACAGCTAGCTGTCCACTCATAATCAACCGCTATAAATATTCCTATACCGCTAGGTAACCCACCAGCGCCTGGCCAGTTTGCGTCCCATACAATTGAGCCGTTGCTTGCGCTACCACCACTAAGTGAAAAACATGCCCCGGTGCCCGCATTGATTTGACCAATCGCAAAATAAGAATTTGTAGCCCCGGAAGTTTCTGTTAATTGTATAGTGGTGTCACCATTCGCATCAACGGGAAATTCTAATGTTGATGTTGTTCCTGTCGGAGCCTCGCCTGTACTATCTTGACCTCCAGGAGCATCGGCAAATACATCAATGCATACACCATTCATTGCGGTTCGCCAGCCCCCACCGGCTCCAACGACTCCGTTAGCACCAAAAATAGTACCAGAGACATAAACATCACCCCCGAATACGGCGGTACCACGCATACCGTTTCCGGTTTGGATGATATTTCCATCTTCATCTACAGGATCAACACATGATCCGATAGATCCAGAGACGTAAAAGTTTGTATCATCAAATCCTCGAGGGTCTAGGATTGGATCATTACCATAAGTTCCGGATAAGATTAAAACTTGTAAGCTTTCTTTGCTTGTGTCACCAGAGGAATCTATAATAATAGGTGCTAGTGTATCAATTCCTCCCCCTACTATTGTCCCAATTCCTTCAAGATTATTATATACATCGTTACTGCTTGGACTAAATGTATTAACACCAGATATTTGATCACAAAATCCACCGCTGCAAACATCTAAATCCCAAAATACATTCTGTACTGAATCATATGCAGTAAAAAATGGATTATCTCCAGCGTTAAAATAATCTGCAGTACCGGTAGTTATACCATCATTTCCCATCAACATAACAGTTAAGTTACTAACAATAGAACCATTTTTATATTCCCATTGGATACCAGAACCCACATCAACACACTTTGCACTAAAACAATAATATCGATTTGAGCCATCTTCCCTATACGCAGCAATCATATCTCCTGCAACAGCTGTCCGTGACCCGCCAGATACGGCAGGAAATATTATAGAACCAGCTGCACTGGCAGTGAATATGACGCCATGTTGAGAAGTAGATTGTACCCAAGAGTTAAAATCAAAAACATTTAAGCTCAAGTCTGGGTGCGTCGCATTTCCTACAGGATCTACAACAGCAGAGTCGTCATAGAATGTTGAAAGGTATATACCTCCGGAAGATGAGTGATTTTGCAAAAGAGTATCAGTACCATCTAAGGTAGTGAGACCAACCCGGGTGTTTTGTGATAATGTCCCATGTATAGCACCATCTAGTGATAACTCTAATTTTGCGTGTGGGGTTGGGTTAACAACTGTTCCAGCAGCGTCTGTCTCATTTGATTCAATTCTTATTGCAGCGTTAGAAGTCTCTCCTCCATACACATGGACCTTTTGCATCGGATCACCGGTACCAATACCAACCTTATTAGTTTCGTCCCTTAGGGTGACCTTGTCACCTCCTGGGATGCCATCTGTATCAGGCCATAGCCAGGCACTATTATCATCCCCGCCACCAAGGCCGCCGGCTTTATACGAAATAGTCCCATCCTCTAGAACAACCAATACTTTCGGATCATCAGGAGTACCAGCATCATCATAATCCGTAGCATCCTCTTTAAGCCCAATAATCTTTAAAGGGTTTGTTGCCAGGGCTTCTCCTGCAGCATCTAGGTATCCTAATGAAACGTCCGCTGGATCAACCAGGCCCCAAAAGCCGGCAGACCCTACACCACTGTCAGCGCCATGTACTGAAACCCTATGTCTGATATTTGATGTTGAGCTACCGGTTACATCCAAGTCGCCGTTGCTATCAACTTCAAAATCTATATAGTTTGATACATCATGAGAGAGCCTAAGCTGTATATCATCCTTTTGAATTTCTACATGCTGGTTAGGATCGTTAGTACCAATACCAGTTTCGCCGGTTCTCCGAACCGTCATCCTTACAACATCTTTAGTACCAAGTTGAAGGTGAGGATCAACAGAGCTACTAGCATCTTCTCCACCTATTAACAAACTGTTAGATAACGTATCAGTATATGGGTTCCCTTCTGGATCTTCACCAGAACTACCTACGAGACCCATGATAGCCATATGTGCTCCGGCATCTTGGAGAAACTGAATATAGGGATTATTATCTTCATCACCATCTAAGGCATCTGCCTCTAAAATAATTACAGCATCATTATCACTCTTAATATGCAATTTAGCAGGGGTATCACCTGACTCGAGTAATGCCAACGTTTCAGCAGTATCAGCAATCTTCGCGTGAATCCGAGCAGAAGGACCTGTTGATGTTGGGGTACCTACCCCAACTTGTCCAGCACCTGTTATAACTACATGATCAATACCGGTTCCAGCATTATCACCATCACCATAGTAAAAATTCATTCTGGCATCTATGTTACTACCTTCAGGTTTAGACTTAGCTGCGATGGTCCACTCGTGTGATTGGCCAAACGGCCCAGAAGTATCCTCTTCATTTGTAAATGAAAGCCTTGAAAACCCAGTGTCTGCCTCATGTAGTAATAATTGATGGCTTGAATCTAACGACGAAGTTGAGCTAACATGTAACTTAGCCATAGGAACTTCCGTTCCAATACCCACTGTTTGGTGGTGATCAATTGTCATAGCCAGACCGTCATCGGTACCCTCTGCACTAGTACCCATGGGCCCATCTGGATCCCATGATGCATCACCATGGTTTGTAAAGAAATTTAACCTAGCAGGTATATCACCCGGAGACCAATCTTCAGCTGCTTCTGCTTCTATCCTAGCCCCTGCCCCGCTCGCTTCATCTCCAGCCGTTTCTGTACCTGAGAATTGAAGTGTACCTATAACGGTGCCATCGCCAGGTACATCCGGATTAACTGTAGGATCGCTTCCTGGGCTGCCAATGTGATCATGCGTAGAAGATATATCTAAGAATCCGGACTCACTATATAGAGCACCAGATACTACAAGATCTCCCCCAAATACACCGACTGTGTAATCAGGATTTGCCCCAGGAGTAAATTCTGCTTTGCCGCCAGGAACACCCCAAACATAAAAAGCGGTATCATCATGATGTCCAGAGGCCCCAGTATTACCATCCTTCATAGAAAGTAAGGGCGTAGATGAACCACCAATTAAGTCACCAGGTTCAGATAAAAGGATTATTTGATCCTGCGTATTTGTATCACCTGAATTTTGTCTTCTTACATCTAGCGACGCGCTAGGGATCGGAGCATTAATACTCAAATAATTGTTAACGGAGTCAATATTAAATAATGTATGTCCGTTCCCTGTTGGTCCCGGGTTCCATACATCTGCAACGATACCTAAGGTTAATGCATCTTCTCGATTATCATACAAAGCCGGCGTCACGCCGGCAATAGTTGCAGCTTCTGTGATCGCTATATTAAGATCACCGACCGTAAACTTATATGGGTATGCTACTGAGTCATTTAGCGTTGACCACTTCAGATCAACTTCCTCAGCAATGACTTCCGCTTCTGTCTGCCCTCGTGAAATAGCAGTACGCTGAACCCACTCTGAGTTAGTATCATGTTCAATATTAGTTAAGTCAAATTCCGTACCAGCATTATCTGGTACACGAGATATATCAAAGGCTATAGCACCTAATCCATCTTCTGGGTAATCATATAATGATACAAACTCGAGGGGTGCGTCTTCGCCTGATAGCCAGTCTCGAGGATACCCTGTTTCAGGACCCTGAAATTGTACAAAGTGTATCCCTTTCTCATAATCTTGTGCAATCAAGTTACCTGAAATGAACAGTTCACCTTCTTGTGACAGATCAACTTCTATAACTTGTCTCTCTGCAAATAAGGTACCAGATATTACAACATCCCCACCGAATAGTACGATGCCATTGTTTGCTCTATTTTCTCTTTCTTCGTCGTCTAGTATCCCATCGTCATTTGCATCATGGTGCTGGGTTCGTTGTGCGCCCGAAATGAAGAGCCAGACGTCATTACCAACCTTAAGCCCCGTTCCGTCTTGATCATTTAATAACTGAGGAGGAACAATACCTTCAAAAGCACCCTCTATATAGTCAACTCCAGTTGCACTAGTAGCTTTTTCTAGGGTGTCCCTAGGGTAAATCATTAATCTCAAGTTATCAAGTTCTTCATCCCAATCTGAAGATGCAGGATCGATAATTCCACCTGATGCAATTAGATGCGATGATCTAATTTGCTTCGCGAAAAAATCTTTTGGTCTATTTTCAAATCCCATGTCTTATTAACTCCTACTTTCCTATTGCGTGTAGTTGAACTTGCATACCTTGTACATATGCGTTAATAGATATGTCAACTTCTTTTTTAGTAACAGATACGATATGTACGTCCGCATTTCCTAAAGGTTCCCCTGAAGGGCTCATTGCACTAGCGGTCACCACCGGTGGACTTCTAAAATCAGCTTTAAACTGGTATTTTGTTCTCCACTTTCCGGTCATATCAATACTCTTTGTTTCTATAATCCATTGAGGCACGTCTAATCTTGAATCTAATCCCATTGTAATACCTATTCCGGACACTCTATGTAGATTGCATGCCACATAACTTTTCCGTAGTATGGGTTAGTGACACTAATATCTGCACCGGTATGTGAAATATTAAATACCGAAGCATTAACAGCATGCTCGGGATCTAATGATGTTACAGTAACCACTGGCGGGTTTTCTGGAGGTGCCGGAAAAGGGTGCTCGAATGAGAATGACTTATAAGTCTCTCCTCCGAATTCTACTTCTCCAACTTCCATCTGAAAGTTTACGGGGCTCCAGTATGCCCATCTCGGTGTCCGCTTGACAAATGGATATATTTTCTTGAAGCGGTTTCTATCTCTTTTTGTAAATTTAGTATAGCTCACTACAAATCTCCCAATACATTAGTAAATATTGAGTGATCCGAATAAAGTCTAAGCTTATCTAAAGAATCTTTGATGCTAAAGTAGCAATATCAGATCTCTGTCCTCTACTCAACCTTATGTGGCCAGTTAGATTTGAATCCTTAAACTTCTCGATGATGATTGAAAGTCCATTAGATTTACTATCAATATAAGGCGTATCAACCTGATCAGTATCACCTAACAACACAACTTTTGAGCCACAACCAATTCTAGTTATAACTGTTTTTAGCTCGTGAATAGTTGCATTTTGTGCTTCATCTACAATTACAAAGGAATCATTAAATGTTCTACCTCTAATATATGATAAGGGAGCAATGTCAATCTGTCCCTTTTGCCTCATACACTCAAAGTATGATGTGTCCCCAAAAGCATGCCGAAAGTTATCAACAATCGGTGCTAGCCACGGGGCCATTTTTTCATCCATATCACCTGGTAGATAACCTAAGTCCCTACCAACCGGCTCAATAGACCGAGTAAAAATAATTCTTTTGTAGTTTTCTAAACCTAGATGCCCCATGGCTGATAGTAGTGTTAGAAAAGTTTTACCGGATCCTGCTATTCCCGTGAGGGTTACTAACTGGATATCTGGATCACTCAATAACGTTAACGCAAACTTTTGTTCTTTATTTCTGGGTTCAATTCCTACATGCTTATGAACTTCAGAGACAGGAAGCTTTTCTATTTTATCATCCCTGTATACACCTAACATAGATCCACCTGATCCACCTTTACCCAAAATAAACTGGTTAGGGTAAAATAAATCCATGTTGGTATCCGGATCATCAATGACCCCGGTATCAAAGAAGTCATCAATAACTTTATCGCTAAAATAAGCTTCAACTTCACCGGTATAAATTTCTTCCGCTTCAATATGATCCTTATAATAATCCTCTGCAGGAAGTCCTAACGCATCAGATTTAACTCTTAGATTAATATCTTTTGTAATGATTTTAGTTGTTTTATCCGGATTTGTTCTTTGTAGGTATAAAGCAGTTGCTAAGATTCTATTGTCGGCATGTTTTGAATCCAGGCCATCGGGAATCTTTATTTCATTGCTACCCTCAATCTCCACCCTAATTGTTTGATCATTATCTTCTAGCATTACCTCTTGATCAAGAGGTCCTTCTTCCCTAAGGGTATCTAGATACCGATTAACATAACGAGCATTCTCTCCTAGAAGTCCTTTCTTTTCTTTGAATCTATCAAGTTCATCCAAAACTGTGAGGGGAATAATAACATCATTTCCTGGTAAAGAATGAATTGCTGTTCTATCATACAATAAAACTGACGTGTCTAAGACTAAGATTTTCCTATTACTCATGTAATCTCCATGTTGTGTTTTTGATTAAATCTATCCAAATCATACAGTCCGATTATATTAATAACTAGGATGCGGGCAAAAATATATCTTAGAATAGATAGAGGTTGCAGTGAAGAAGAAAAATAATTTAGTAGTAATAGGCACTACGTGCCACAATGAACATGAAAAATTAAAGGTTCCATGTCAAAAAAAAGACTGCCGTTATTGGCAGTCTAGTGGGGAATCTCAAAATTGTATTATGATATCGGCCAGGCAGGGTGAAAAAACACTTCAAGAAATAGGCGACATTTTTGGTGTCACCCGTATGAGAATCTGTCAAATTGAAAAATTAATTTTCAAGAAACTCATGACGAAGTGTTCTCTTAAAGAGCTATAACTTTATAGCTCTAGTCCTGCATACCGCCGAATATTGTTAGTGCAATTAAACCTGGAAGTTTATCATTGACATATATGCCGGAGAATAGTGTGTCCGCTCTTCCGCCAACATATGCGCTGGCTGCTTCAAGCCTATTACTAATGTCTGGGTCTCCAGCCATAGCTGACGTTACTAATAGAAGCAACACACCGGTCGCAGGATGACCTGTGGGGGCAGGGCATGCAGAGCCCCTAAGGCTACCTTGGAAAACTGTTGCGCCTAAGTCACGACCACTTGGGTCCTTTATAACTGTACTGCCTAAAAATATTCTACCTGGTACTGAAAGGCATCTTTCTAGATCATTAGAATCAAATGCTGATATCTCTGATGGGGTTGCAGCTAACTTAAGTACTTGGTGCATAGTTTTGGCAAAAGCAGAGTTTGCAGCTGGATACATATTAAGCATACCAACCTTACCCCTAAGTAGTTGTAGTTGTCTTTCATTATCAATTACGATGTGTGGCACATTAGCAACATCACTTAGTAGTGTTTCATAGTTTGTTTTAATTGCCGGATTTAATAGTTCTTGTGCGGATGGTTTGCTGACAACATATACAACCCCTCCATCTGATTCAAGACTTTTAAGGTATCTCTCGAAAGCACCATGGAGAGAATAGCATGCTGATCCTGTACCTCCCCCTCCACCGGCTAATACAAATAACCAATCTAGCTTTCCGAACCTGCTTCTACATGCATCTTCAACCAGTGCACTGTTATCACCTAGAACTTTTTTTCCTAAGGTAACGTCTTTTCCGACACCATCTGATCCAGGAATCTGTAAAAAGTGTTGTGCTTCTGTTCCGGAAGGTTGATCCTTGTCGGTTGTATTAACTAAAAGAGTTTTATTAAACCCTAAATCTAAAAATGCTTTAGCTAATTTTCCACCGCCACCACCGACGCCTACGAACCCGCAGCTTAAAGCACTGTTAGCAGTGTTGTCTGGGAGTAGTCTATCATCAACTACAACAGTTTCATCCATCCCACCAACAAATCCCCAATCATCATCGACTGGATTAATATAAGTGTCGTCTTGGACTTCTTTATCTTTAGTACTCATTTTATTTCCTCTTTTATTGGTACTCGTTTTATTAATATTCTTTAATAAGCTAGCCATTATTACCCCATGGTGGAGACGGCGGGAGTCGAACCCGCGTCCGCAATAATTTTAGCATCAAGTCATTCACAAGTTTATTTAGTTTCTTAATACTAACAAATCATCCACTGTATGTTATCCTCCATAGTCCGTGGCCGAAGGAGTTTTGATCTTGTTTATTTCGGTGGGATCATCCACTTATCCTAAATTGGATTGATGGCTTTAGGAGGCCACCCGATTAAGCCGCTAGGGCGTATTCGTAATTGTCGTTATTGTTGGCAATTAATTTTTTTATAACACTATTAAGCCATGTGTTACCGTTGGCTACTTGCACTCTCAACCTCTATTACCCCGTCGAAACCGTTTCGTCCCCATGACTAACCTTTTCGAGCCTTTTCCTCCTGGATGGTTAACTTAACCAACTCAGCCGACGCACTCTTAAGAGCTCGAAGGCCGCGGCGTGCACGAACACCTGCAGAAGCGTTTCCACTAGCATTCTTGTGTACGTCTAATTCAAGGCTTTCGATCAAAACCTTTACTTCATTCCATTTATCAATAATTGCGCTCATATTATCCTCACTAAGTTTCAATTACGCTTTTCTTTTGGGGGCTTCCCAATTCATCCATGTGATGCTTAATGCATTCGGATATATCTATCATCATCTCTCTATTTTCTAATTCAAGTGATAATAAATAGGCTACACGAAGGATTTGTTGCTGTGATACACCAAAATTAAGGATCTCAGAAACAATTTCGCGAGATTGTGCAGCAGCCTTAGCTGACGTCTCTAATTCGGTTACGCCGTATTTTTTAATACTCACTTATACCTCCATGCTAATAACATCTTTTCGAACAAACGTCTCAATGTTAAATTTTCCCGGGCCATTAAATATTAATAATTTCCCTTGGGTATCTTCTTCTAGTACATCTTGGGTCAATACTACATGACTGCCCCATTGTTCTTGGTTGATTATAAAGTGTACGTTTTCCCATGTTGCAATATCAACTTTATAGCTTTCTAAAACTGATCTTACATCCTTGGGTACCATTAATGCAATGTCGTCGATGCTAGTCATCGTCGATAATTCATCTTTTCCTACCACCATCTCCGAACGACATACATCAACAATCTTATGCACGACTGCACAATTGTTACATTGGACATATTTCGGCACAACGGTATCACTGTCATCAATAACAGAAAAAGCTACAAACTGATGAAACACAGGATTTTGCTTATCTTTATATTGAGGAAGGATGCAATGACATTGTACTAGATGCTTAATACCACGCATAGTTCTACTTCGTTGTTTTACGACCGGTAGGCTTTTTTCTAGTTGTGGTTGAACTCTCTGATACAGTTTTAATTCTTAACACTTGCGTATGTGCAATATCCGTTGCTTGATCAATGGTACTATTAACAACAGCAGCGACCTGCTTAAGTGTGTGCTCATCGATAGCTAATGAACCAGAAGAGATAGCGTTCATAAGATTTGTTGTCACGTTTGCTTTTGTTAGATCATTAACGTCTCGTAATGTTCGGTAAAGCGTTGCTTCAAATTTGTCTGACATAATAAACTCCTTGTCTTACTAAAGTACATTGACAAGGGGCATAGTAAACTAAAATTGACTATTTCGCATGTTTATCCGCCACCCAAGCAGCCCATGAATGTGGTTTGATCATACACTTAAATCCCATAGAGGTAATAAAGTTTTGTATCCTTGCTGAATACTTTGAGCTTTTATTAATAGGGTTTCCGCTTACATCTGCATGAACAGTAATTGAGTCAAGGCCGGTCGTAGATCGAATAAGATCAGCTAAAGATATAGCTAGCTCTGACTCGTGTTGAAGCCTGACACCGAGATTCTTATATCGTTTGCTTACTGTTTTTTTCCTAGTAAAAAAATATACCGCCCCTCGACCGGGAAGGTATAAACATACTGCTACAGCAAATACGACAGAGTCTTTAAGGGGTTGGGAGTCTGATCCGATATGAATTTCATGATTAGATCTATTATTTCGGATACTTTCGAGTACAGAGTTGTATGTACAATAATTACCAGATCCATCAAACCATGATACAGTATCCCAATTCATAATCACCCAACTTCAGTGTCTAATATTAGATATGCGGAAGATGATAAAATACTGTTGGCTAACGAAGTCCCGGTCTTTATTCCTAAGATTAATTCTCTAGCTGATACCATCTCAAACTCATTATCAGCTAATGTAGCTAACATATTTTTTATCCCGACATTCTTTGAATATTCAAGAGACTGCCTTGGGCTAATCATACCATACCTACAAATCTGTTTTAACATATTAATCCCATGTTGTATTTGCAGATATACCGCATCCTTATTATCTAGATTACTAGCTAGTTTAATATTTGTACAAACTGAGCTTAGTGCCTTTGTTCTTTTGTCTAGTAGATCTTTTTTATCATCAATGTATGTTGTTTCTTTTTGATCAAGGATACTATTAACATGCTTTTTTACTCGAGCTGCTGCATCTTTATTTGAGATGATAATACTTTGGTTGTTTAGTATGACCTTGTCTACTGTTATAATATCATGTGGATCTATTCCAGATATAACGTCACCTTTAAGTGATGATATGACATCTGTACCTGCAACAACTGCTAAGTCGACCAATGCATTAATACCTTCTAGATCATATGGCACTAATACCGGGACTACATTTAACGTATCTCTACTTTTATTGACCGATAGGGTACCTAACACTTCATCATTAAACCCTCGAGCAATAATTACACCTGGCCTTTTTTCATTGTTAAAATACTCAAGTACTCTATTAATTTCTCCGACAGACTCTATGATGCCGTCTATAATCAATACCTTAACACCATACTCTTTCCACTCTTTTGTCCTAGTACTTAGTGCAAAATTTTCTTCAATACGAAATGGGAAAGTATAGCCATTTGTTATTTCAAGGCTTGTTGATGCTGTATAATCCTTATCAATATATAGCTGGCCGTTATGGCCGGTCATATTGCATGCTTGAAGGATGATAGATGAGGATAGAGGGTTATTAATATATTTCCTTATGGACTTAAATGCGATGTCCTTAGAAACCCTCCTAGACAGGCTAGAGATATTATGCAATTCTTCTTCAACATCTATTTCTACTGAAGTGTCACCAACTAGCATAGAGTTCATTTTGTACTTAATAAGATGAATGAATGTTAATACTGAAATAAACCCGGCTATGCCGGATGTCTGCTCTAGTTTATATAGCGATTCTAGTAGTACATTTTGGATGCATATACTAATACTCCCGCGTGCGCGCGCCCGCGCGAAGAGAGCACGCCGGACGTCGGCAGCAGTCAGTTTGTTAAATTTACCATTTTCTTGAATTTCAAGCCGGCCACATAATGCGGCATTAATATCATCCTCAATTTCTGTTACATAGGATAATATTTCGTGTGCTGTTGTGGTTCCGGTTTTTAGTTTTATAAAGTTATTCTTAGTGGTGTCCATGGCTACCACCGCCATTATGACCACCACCCCATGGATCTTTCGTATCTGGCGATACTAAGGCGCCCCATATTTCACCTAAGGCGCTGCCAAGGTCTGACATTGCTTGCTTCATGTCTTCAACTTCTTTATTGGAAGCAGAAGTATTTTGAAGCGCTTCGGTGAATTCTTTCATTGTCTTAAGAGCTTCTTGTTCTTGCTGATGCCGTAGTGCAGCACCCATAATAGCACCAAGAAACCCTAATACTGCGAATACAATACCGGGAGTTGTATTACCGGCAATTAGCATTGCGGTACCACAAATAATTGATAGTCCTGGAAATATACTTTTCATAATGACACCTCTATTCTGACAAAGTCTAGAATTATGGTATCACATTTTTATGAAGTGTTTAGCTGTCCCGCCAAAGATTATTGCTAGCAAAAGTTAGGATCTCTTCCGCGGAGTCTTCATTATAACCGTATTCTTCCATCATAACTTCAACCATTTCGCTATATTTCTTTTGCTGATCATCATCACGTGTTTTAGACTTCGTTACAATTCTAGCCATATCTTTAACAGATCCGATTAGGTAGCCTTCAACTGCTTCTTTAAGGGGTTCATAACTTTGGTAATTTACCGTCTCTCCCCTTCGAAGTTTAGCAAACATATATGCTGTGACGTCTGATCTGAATCCGTCTCTAGAGGATCCGACAATCCCAATTTGTTCTTCGATAACTCTCATAAAATCTTCATCGGGTTCACATTGCTCTTTCGTAATCCGATCTTTAATTTTCTGGCGAGTTGTATATGCTTCTGCATTATCAAGGTAATTGTCAAACAATGACTGTGCTTGTTCTTCATAGGCTGTAATAAATGCCTTAGCGATCTCCGTCTCTAAGATTCGAAGGTATTCTTCTCTTACCACCTTAAGCAACTCAAGGCAATATGTCCGAAACTCTTCGTCAATTAGTTGTTCTTTAACCTGCCTAGTGAGGGATGTCATAATAGAGACTGGCGTAATCAAATCTTTCTCTGCATCCGTAAGAGCATTATCAATACCCTTCATGATAAATCGAGTAGATATTCCATTCATACCTTCATCTCTAGCTTCTTCGCGAAGATCCTTAATATCAATTTTCTTCACTCGGCCTTTCTCGATAACATCTTCACCATTATAAATTTTCATCTTAGTAAGGATATCACATTTTTGAGAAGGCTTAAGTCTAGACATTACTGAAAACATCGATGCGACTTTAATTGTATGTGGTGCAATGTGTGCCTGAAAGTCTGATCTACTAAGCTGCTTTTCGTAGATCTTAGATTCTTGATCAAGCTCTAGAACATATGGTACGTTAACCTTCACCACACGATCCAGGATAGCTTCATTAGTATGCTGTGATCTAAACCGGTTCCATTCTGCTTCATTACAATGTGCCAAGATGACACCATCAAAGTGAATCATATCACTTCTACCTGGAGAAGGAACTCTTTTTTCTTGGGTAGCTGTGATTATTGTATGAAGAAACTCAATTTCATTTTTGAATAGCTCAATAAATTCTACCAGCCCTCGATTACCAACATTGAATGCACCATTAAGAGAAAGCACTCGTGGATCATCTTCTGGATACAGGTCTAATTTGGAAATGTCCTCGGACCCGATTAGGACGCTAGTGTCTTGACTGTTTGCATCCATTGGGGGTACAGCGGCAACGCCACGGCGCGCCCTTTGTGAGAATGTTGTCTCAACGACAGGAAATGATTCATACTTTCCATCATACTTATCAAGCAAATTGTGGCGCGCCACTGGGCTGATATCGCCTTCAATCCGGATGCCTAGTGCATCTTCAAATTTCCCTCGTAAACTACGTGGGATCAACTGAAGGGGCTCACCCCGCTGGGGATCACCTTCTAAGTGGAAGTATGGTTGTCCTTCAAGCGCTCTTTTGATATGTTCCGTTAATGCACTCTTTCCAGCACCAACCGGACCCATCAACAAAAGGACTTGCCGGCTTTCCTCGCCTTTAAGAGATGCTGACTTAAGAAACCGCATGACTTTTGCAATAACCTTTTCCATCCCGAAGAATTCATCCTCAAAGTAATCAAATAGCTTTACGTTACTTGACTCAAAAAGCTTGTGCTTTCTAGGATTATCATCAGGCATCTCGGAGATACCATGCTCTTCAATAGCATCGCATAATCTCTTATGTGATAACTTAGCAATGTCCGGATTATCTTGGATTAACTCAAGATACTCCAGGAATGTTCCTTTGAACTTTTCCCTCTTAGATGTTTGACGCTGTTCTTCAATCAACTCTAGAAAGTTTGTCTTCTTTTTTCTGGTCATTTTTTTTATCCTGTACCTTAAAATTCATTATTAAATCGAGCTAAATTTCCCAAGGCTCTTCTTCTACCACGGTTAGTAACTTAACAGGGTCCCCCCAAAGAGTCTGTACATGTTTAACCACTTCATCTGCATAATTAAGTTCTAAATCTCTTCCATCATGTTCATGCTTAACCACTAAAATATTCCCGCTATCGATATTATCGACGTATATCTTAGGTATTGTACCATCTCCCACCTGATTGATAAGGTCTTCTTTTACTATTTTCCACCCGTCGGGGTCTGAAATTTCATCAATTGAATACCCACCTCTTTTTTTAGAGAATGCGAAGAGGTTCAAATCGTAACAATCTTCTTCTAGTAAATATTCCCTTAAAAACGATTGATCATGTGAAATTTCTCTTGCCATGAAACATCTATCAAGGCCATGCCGCTCTTCAATTCTAGAAAATAGGTGAAATCCGAGATGGTATGGGTTAACCGCACCAATATGTGGCCTAATAACTTGATTGTGACTTTTCAAAAACGGTATATGAAATTCCTGAGGTAATTCAAGCTCATGCATTAACCTGTAGTGCCAGTATGATGCCCAACCTTCATTCATGATCTTCGTTTGGATTTGAGGCATAAAATATTGAGATTCAGATCTTACGATTTCTACCAAATCACGTTCCCAGTCTTTTAAGTTTCTGGAATGTTTAGCAATAAAATCCAACATATCATACTCAGGTTCCAGTGGGATTTTTTCAATATCAAAATCTTCATATTCACCGGTCTTATCATATTTTATTTTTTGAGTATATTCTTCTTTAAGCTCTTCATGGGAAAGCCTTGTCATATGATGTCGATTAATCTGGTACTTTATTGCATGTGCAGCATCTAGTATTCTTTCTACTTTTTCCATTCCGATGCTGGGATCTTCAATATAGCCCTGGATTCTATTTCTTGCATTCCGAAATCTTCTTGTAACTGTATCCGGTCGAGTATGGGCAAACATTCTGTTATGCTTAAAGAAATCTGAGTGACCAACACAATGGCACATAATAAGAATTTGTAGATAAGCTGGATTCTGAACCATTAGGTATGCAATCGAAGGATTTGCATTAATGATTAATTCATAAGGTAACCCTTCAACACCTGCATTATATAGCTGGTGGGTCCTTTCAAATGTTTTACCATATGACCAATGGCAATAATGAGAGGGAAGCCCATGGTAGGACATGTGTCCTATCATTTCATAGTAATCACATGTCTCATAAACAATAGGGTGCCAATCAAGGCCATGGCTTTTTGCCAGCTCTATTATTCTTTCATCCCACTCTTCGAGTAACTTTATATTCCAATCAGACACCTAGCTTACCCCCGAATAATCTCTTAAATGCCGGCCATATATCAGCCGGCTGGTGGATCTTCACGACCTTAAACGAAGAATCCTCAAGGTGCCCATAGGCACCAGCTAATGTATTTTCATCATCCCTTGCCCATCGAATTCGATCATCCTCTGGAACAATCTGGCAATAGCTATATAATTGACTTAAGTTTTTAAGTTTTTCGCTAAGTGCTATTGACTTATCCATATCACTCGGCCAGTTGTCACCATCTGAACAATGGAATGTATAGATATTCCAACTGTTAGGGTGAAATCTTTTCTCAATAATATCTAAAGTCATCTCTAATGCGGATGAAACTATAGTCCCGCCGCCTTGGCCTCGGGTGAAAAACTGTTTTTCGTTAACTTCATAAGCAGCTGTATCATGCGCTACGAATACAACCTCGACATTTTCATATCTGTGCCTAACAAATTGATATAATAGGAAGAAAAAACTTCTTGCAAGATATTTTTTTTCTTTCCCCATTGATCCAGAGATGTCCATCATAAAGAAAATAACGGCTGAGCTAGTTGTTTTCATAACTGGCTTAATGTGTCGATACCTTAGATCATCTTGGTGAAATGGGAATCGTTCTTCCTCACCTTCCTCATGTGTTCCAACTCTTTTAGCTGCAGCCTTACGTTTAAGCTTTTTCTTAATAGTTTGTTTTTTATCAAGTCTTGGCCGGATCCCATCACTACGATATCCATGTCGTTGCATTTTCTTTTCAAATATTTTTTGAATATGCTTTCTTTCTAGATCTGGTAGCTCTAGGGAATCAAATAGATAGGCAGCTAATTCTTCTAGTGTAATTTCAACATCATAGTACTCAACGCCTTTTTCATTTCCTGCCTTGTCACCTTGGCCTGGCTTCTTTTGCTGATCAGCTTTACCTATTTGTTGTCCTCTAGCAATGTTCTTACCTTGTGCCGACCCGACTTTTTTATTTTTATCATTCTCGCCATACACAAAGCGATACTCTTTGATGCCCCGTACGGGTATCCGGATCTTCTTTTTACCATCCTGGCCGATGATACTTTCGTCTGCAACAACGTGATGGATCCCTTCACGGATTGCTTTTTCAATCTTTTCTTTATGGCGCCGGCGATCTGTAGCTGAGCGATCTGCGGACGTTTTGTGTTCTTTAAAAATAGACATAGCTATATTAAATATTGTCTGTTTTGCGTTGAATGTATAGTCGAGTGTAACTATTGCAAATATTTCTTGATTTTATCATGAGCTTCCTCCTTAGAAATCGCTGGGTTTTCATACCACATATCCTGTTGTAAACGAACTAGATCACCTATCACCGGTCCAGGTTTAAGGTTAAATTGTTTAAGTAACTCACCTCCAGTAAAGAAGAGAGTTGGCTCTTTCCCTAAAAATTCATCTAAATTATCTAGCTTCGAGCTAATTGGTAGATCAGACACAACATCATCGATGTACGTGTCAGCATTATTTGAAAATATGGGTAATGATGATTTAAGTATGTTTTTATTTGAGTCATCACTTATCATTTGGTTCCGGAAATTTGCTAAAACAAGAATCTGTTTTGATTCTTCATTAGAAAATCTTAATGACTTCGCGGTACTCATAGCTTGATCATTTGTAAGAGATAGTAATAATGCCATTGAAGGAATTAGTTGATCTACAAACTTAATACGGAGTACATCACTCTCTTTCCCAACTAGTTGTGGTATTATATACTGTAACAGTCCTAGATCAATTATCATCTGCATGCCCTTACTAGCATTACCTCCTGTAATTATTTTTCCAAGCTCATCCCTAATTCTTTCTTTAGAAATAATGTTAAGTCTTTCAGCATTACTAATGATAGCATCTTGTATGTCTTGCGTCATCTTGAAGTCATACCTACTAGCAAACCTTATAGCCCTAAGGATTCTTAAAGGATCATCATCAAAAATGACCTGAGGGTCGTCAGGCGTCCGGATTGTCCCGTCCTTAATGTCCTGCATTCCTTTACCGGTGAGATCTAAAATTTCCCCTGTTGTAAGATCCTTAAGAAGTGAATTAATCGTAAGATCTCTTCTCATCACATCTTGCTCTATGGTACCGAATGTGGTCTCTGGTTTTCTAGAGCTAGGGTCGTACTTTTCTGCCCTAGTTTGAACCATTTCAATCTCTACACCATCGAGCATGATCCCATTATGCTCAACCCCGTCTAGGGAAATCATGGCGGTACCAAACTTGGGGAATGTAACCGGCCGGTGAGACAACTTGAGTTTATTATAGAGCCATTCTGCTAATTCAATCCCACCATTTCTTTTAGCAACGACTATATCAATATCATGGCTAGTTTTACCCATAACTTCGTCTCTGACTGCGCCACCAGCAATATAAACCTTACCCCTAAATTGGGATGTGTTTGATATTAAGCTTGATATTAGTTCAACAGCTGAGCTTACTTGGTCATCTGACAGGCTAGCACTACCTCCCTCTGACAGGAGTTCTCTTATAAATGCTTTAAGGACATGAGCCATTTTCTATAACCCCTTTCGCCCACTGTAAACAAGGAACTAAAAACGTTTCTGTATTTGAAAGTATACTATTCCAATCTACCCACAGTGCTGCAGAATGTTCAATAATTCCTGAATGGGGGTTTTTACGAATATGAGGATCTTGATCTGTTAGTGCTACGTAGCATGTAAGCTCTGAGTTGACAATGTTGATCAATCCCCACTTAAAGTCTAGCTTCGTTATGCTAGCTTCTTCTTCTGTTTCTCTAAGCGCTGCTTCTAGAGGAAATTCATTTTCGTCTATGCCACCCTTAGGGATATCTAGGACACCATCATGTTTTTGAAGTGCTAATACTTTAAGGCCGTCGGGAAAGTTCCGGACAACAACAATTCCAGCCCCTGGTACAATCTGATTTTGTATAACCATATTAATATATTCCCTTAATGCTAGTATAGACATTCCTAACTAGTCGTCTCCTGTTCTAATACAGCTGCATATTCTTTTACATATTCTTTCACGATCTGATCAGGTTCGAGTGCGTTATCAATAATATCTACTAACGCTGACCAGTGATCAGGGTTAATTCCTTTTGGAATATTCTTTCCATTATTAGTTAGTGCGTCAAAGGCAGTTCTGTATTTTTTAGCTTGGCGAGGCGTTGGGCTAGTTGACATATTATGAAGCATATCAGCCAACTTTATTTTTAATGCATCTGGATTAGAAGCTAACGTTAACATATAGTCAGTATAATCACCACCCTTTTCATGGGTTAATGCATATACAATTGAAAGTACCTGCATACCCTCCTCGGGGTTTCTATATGAATTTTTTATAGTGTCTATTAGCTCTTGTTCATCTTTAAAGTTACCGTTTGCAACGGCATCTTCAAGGGTGTCATGCAAAAGTGCAGCTGTACAAAGAAGCCTCTCTCCCGGATAATACTGATTAATGATATTTGCTACAGCTATAGGGTGTTCAATGTAAGGCTCACCTGATCTTCTAGTTTGGCCGGTGTGAGCTAGCTCAGCAGTTGATAATATCTGGTCGGCATCATCCCACCCACAAATTTCTGATATGTATTTTTTGAGTGATTTCTTCGCCGGTGACATCTTTATACCCTCTTCATAATATTAAGTATCATATAAAATCACTTAAGCTTATCTCATTTACGACAAAAGGTAATCTCTTTAAGCAAATTGTGAATTGTTTTTCTTAATAATGATTCCGCTTGTACGTGATGAGAAACATAATTGACGTCAGGGAATGAATCAGATATCATATTTCCGATAGCTTTTATATTTGCCATAGAGTCTTCATGGATGACAACTGTACCATAGTCACCACCCTTAATTTTATTTTTTACGAAGTTAGCTTTATCTATCGGGTTGGCGCTAGCGACACCAACTATTTCAATGTTGTCTGCTAACCCACTATCTTCTAAGAATTGTCTCATAGGCTCTGACTTACCGCGCGCGCTAAGCACTACAACGTTTGCTACACCATAATCGGCTATAGCTTTTTTAAGGGCATTAAATGATTTATCAATGATTCTGCCGGCCGGCGGATAGGTGTCAAATTCTGAGAAATTGAATTCATCACCTGGTTGTTCGACATACGTCGCAAATTCATGGCTTTCTAAGGCCTCTATAGATCCGTCTGCATGTGTTACATGCACAACTGCGCCAGAGAAAACTAACGTGTCGTCAAAGTCAAAAATGTGAAGTGGTCTATCCATAATTTATAAATAGGATCTTAGAGCGACGATTATGTCAATAATTTCCCCTTTTGATATCACTAAGATCCATATACATCATTGAATGCTTTTCCTAAAGCCCTCTGGAAAGAATACTTTATTTCGTTTATAGAAGTATCCCCAATCGCTATCCAAGATATATGTTACTGCATGATCATCATCGCTACGAACGCTACGACCTACAGCCTGTACAATTGTTTTTGCTGTTTGAAGTGGGTACCACCACTTCCACTTATTCATTCTTTTTCTAATAAGTTTATCACCAAGGTAAGGGTATGGGACCTTGCAAATAACCTGAAACCTACTATTATCACCATGAAGATCAACACCTTCTGTCATAGAAGGAGATAATAATACGGTCGGCTCTTTTGATCTAAGGTGTTTCTTTAAGGTTTCATCCCTGTTGTCTGAATCATGAACTAACAGTCTTTTGCTACGAATATTTCTTTTAAGATAATTTGCAATCTTGAATGTATGACAATGAATAATACCTTTATCATTTTTATGTTGCTGAAGAATTGCTTTAACTGCTTCTGCTAGTTTCGGCAATGTATTGTCAATTTCGGCCGCAGACATTTTTCCAATTGCAGCAGGAATAACCGGCCTATTTTCTACGCTAAAGGGTGAAGGTATAGAAACAAACCCTACATCTTCTCTACGCAAGCCTAGTAATTCACATGTAGCATCAACGTCTAGAATTGTTGCAGACATCATGATGATTTTTTCACCCATCCGAAATAACATGTCCTCAGCATAATGTGATACATCAATTGGCTTAAACTCTAACTTTCTTCCCTTTCTTCCGTCAGGGGGTGTTACATTAAAGACCCAGTTTTCACTATCATAAATTTCTAAAAACCTATTAACTTTGCAATTATGTTTATCTAATAGATCATACTGCTTAGCTAGCGTAGAGAACTCTTTAAGCTTCTCCCGTAGGCCCTCATATTTCTCCATCATACTTTCGACATGCTTAACATATGAAGCTAGCTTTGGAGAATAAACATCTTTAACCCAATTGATTGCCTGTGTTTGAGTACTAAGTTTAGGCATTTCAAGTTTGAGCATGCTTTTTGCAAACCGCTCCGTCATCGTAACTTCAACAAATTTGCTTAGCTCAACTGGTGTATTGTGTGCTTCATCAACAATCAAGACCTTACGAGGTTTGATTTTTCCAGAGTATTGAGTCTCTGCAAGAAAGTATGGAAAGTTAGTAACACTTTCTTTAGACTCGATGAATGACTTTTTAGCATTTCTATATGTGCAATCAAATGAACATTTCTTCCAAAACCGGCTGCCTTTTTCTGCAACCTTCAATGCCCTAAGACTTTCTGCACATGTTGTCTTTTTATTAAATGAACATGTGTAGTTAGATGCAGACTTAATCGATTTCATTGATCCAAGCTTACTACTGCACCCAAAATCATTAACATATTGTTCTTGCAATATTTTTTGTGTTGTAAGAAAATATGAACCAGGTTCGAATTGATCAGAGTCTGGAATCACCGGTTGCAGCAACCTAGCAACAGTAAGTCCGATTGCAGATTTTCCTACACCGGTCCCCGCTTCAATGATTACGATTTTCTTTCCTTCGTTAAATTTCGAAAGGGCAAAATCGATTGCGTTAACTTGGCAATCCCTAGGGATTGCATATGGAAAGTTTCCATTGTATGTATTGTTGTCACTCATATACAATTATACCATGTTAAATGTTAATTTTTAAGTCATTTCATAAGGTTCATCGTGAATGCCACTTTCGGCAGCTGCAATTCTTTTTCGAAGTGATGATGAAGAATAACCATGATCTCTAGAATTGAAGTACGGTTCAATGGGTAGTTCACACCCAGTGTACTTCTTGCCCCTCCAGTCAGCACCAAGAATTCTGACGTCGGGCTTTAACCGCGATAGCAGATCAACAAGATCACTTTCCGTATCATATAAAACGACTTCGTCGACGTGCCGAATAGCTTTAACTGTTATGATTCTTTCTTCATAACTTTGTACAGGCACGTTCTTCCCGGGCCTATCAATATTAGGATCTGATTGTACACCAACTATTAAATAGTCACATACACTCTTAGCCTCTTCTAGCATTAAGACATGCCCCGTATGTAGAACATCAAATGCTCCACATGTAAAACCTACTCGCATGTTCCATTGTGATCTTTTATTGATAACTTCATTATTATCGATTTCAACATTTGGGCCAACCAAGACCTGATTGCCTATTTTTATTGTCATTTTATTACCCTTATTTTATAGAATGGCTGGGGCGGCTGGACTCGAACCAGCAACGGCCGGGGTAACAACCCGGTGCACCTGCCTGTGGCGCTTCACCCCAGCGGTCCTATAATTTAATGGAGCCATCGATAGGAGTCGAACCTACGACCGGCTGATTACAAATCAGCTGCTCTACCAACTGAGCTACGATGGCATTATACATCTTTCATTCCATTCAAGACATATAGTCTCTCCTGGCCGGCTTCCGTCAATCTTACCCACATATTTCCATCAAGATCCTCAGTATATACTTTAGCCTGAATTCTCATGGCCTGCAGTTGCTGCTTCTCAGCATCTGAGAACCCGCCGACATTCCGCTTGCAACCCCAAGAAGCAGCAATACGTCGTAAGAAACGTTTTTCATCTTCAATGTTCATTATGACTCCACTCTTATAATGAATTGTATGTACATATTGATCTTTGTACATTTCGAAACGGCTGTAAATTTCTTATAAACGGGATTGGGTTTATATTTAGTAATAGGTGGTGTGGATGTCTAATGATGAAACAAAGAAATTTAATTTCCCGAAATTTAATCTAGCTAGTCCGAGACGCTCATTAAAAAGAGCTATAGCTATTCTATTTATTTTTGCAGTTGCTGCAGTCTCAACAGTTACGATTCAAACCAATTTAGAACAAGTAGCACTTCCTGCATATGCAGATGCACAACGCCCAGTTAGATCAATGGTATTTGTTCGTAGATCAAATAATATTAGTTTTGTTTCTTGTATTCCGGAATCCGAGGCTCCAGGTCGCGACCATCCATGTACACTTTTTAATGATAGAATGTTTAGAGATCAGGTTGTAACTGCTATGAATATGCAGTTTGGGTTCTCGATAACAGGTAGCGCCTCATTAGTTGGGCATGATATATCAAGAAGCTCTTCTTATATTTTATCTGCATATCATGTCTGTAGGGACTTTGATGAAAGATTTTTAGCAATTAAGGTTTCATCGCCCGAAGCACATACTTTATTGTTTAAGTACGTACCGGCAGTAACGTTAACTGACTTTTATGGTAATGAATATGAAGCGGAAGAGATAAGAGGTGACATCAATAATGATATATGTTTACTAGGTACCACAGGACTAATGGAAAACATAGAACCTATCCGAATTGCGTCTGAGCCACCCCAGGCTGGCGATAGGATATACAATATTGCTTCGCCTCATGGACTAAGTCAACCAGGCGCAGTATTATCATATGAAGGGTACCATGCTGGTACTATTGGCCCGACTAGGACAATAAGGACGCCACATTACTTAAATGCAATACCAACTGCACCAGGATCATCAGGTTCCCCAATATTAAATGAAGCCGGTGAGATAATATCGGTTACATCCTATGGGTATATTCAACGCCCTCATGGACCGGTACCCCCACATGACATGTGGCCGAATGCATCTGCAGGCCCTTCATTAGAGATGATTAAGCGAATCGTAATGCCTAGAATAATACAATAAGTTATTTATTCTTTCGCTTTAAAGCCCTAGTTCTTGCGTTCTTCATTTTAGCATTTGGTTCATCAATAATGTTACTAAATAATGCTAAGCGATATTGTCCCACCATTTCACATATGAATGTAAAGCATGGTTCACCTGAAGTATCCTTAAGGTGGATATTCGTTATCATACCATAACTGAACTTGTCATCAGGGTGCCTATTACAATAAACATAATCCCCAACCTTCCACTGCTTGTATTCTTGAGGGCCGGTTGGTTCTTTTTTCTCTGTCGTCTTTGTCTTTTTTCTTCTAGCCATGCTAGAAGTATATCACAGATTATTTAGATTTATAAATTGCCGGAGTTGAGGTATATCCGGTTAATCTCATCAGATTTCTTCTTGCTGTATGCACTAGCATCTTCTTCTGTCTTAAATACCCTCAGCGGCTCGCTTAGATCTGGGTTGAATTCACAATGAATTACAACGCTCCAGCTCCCGTCATGATTAATATATTTATCAACTTCTACACTAGGGTAGTCTTCATATGAATATGTGTCGTCATACGCAGTATAGTAATTTTTATGCCACGTATTGATAGTTTCTCTAATTAGTTTTCTTAATTTAGATCTAGTTAGTTTCATCTTCATACTTCATTTTAATTCTATTATACTCAACCTTAAGAGATAATAAAGCTTGCTTGAGTTTAAGTATACGTCTAGGGTCTGCAGACCCATCAGTTGTTGATATCATTTTCATGATTGCGGTTTCTGCTTGTCCCATATACAGCTCGAGTTGTTTCTTTATTTTGCTTTTTTCTTTCTTTGAAAGATGTATAGGCATAATAAACCTCAACTGTATTAGACATCAATATCGTTACTCAACAGAAAATTCGGATAAACGTTCAGATAAGACACCCCCAACATCCTGAAGTTGGATCATCTGGCTGGTCTCACCGGTAAACTGAATGTATACAAACCTGGCAGGAGTTACATTTCCCATGGGTGCTTGTATTTCCGGCGTGGCATCTGTTAGGCCTATCATCTCTGCCGGCTTCATAAACTCACCCTTTATGGCAATCATCACGAAGCATAGGGCACATGCCATTGCACTTAATGTTAATCTAAGTCTCATATTAAAAACCTCACGCTATTAATTATGTCGCAAAAATATAATATGATCAACCAATAATTGATATGGGTCGGATGGACGGTAGGGTTACACTATTAATGTCTTTAAGTTCATATAAACTATCAAACCCCCAACAACAAACCTTAAGGTCACGATCCATAATAATCCACCCAAGGATCTCCCCTTCGCCACCGGTCATACTACGAACCAAGTCGTCAGCCATATCAGCAAGGTTATTATATGCAAAATGATCAGCTGGCCTTGGTTCTATTAACCCACCAGACTTATCAGTTTGCTGGTTCCAGTTTCCTATATGGTATACTTTTCCATCTGGGGTGCTACTAAATCCTGAGTCTGCCCATAAGCATACCATGTGACCAGGAAATTTCGGAAGTATTCCCCATTTGGGTTCTCTTTTGTCGATACATAAAACAGACAATAATCTAGGTGTGGCCTGATCTTCTATAGAGTTGGCCAGATATCTAGCGTAGTCATCACAATCCATTGCACCGCTTGTATCATATGGCTCTGAATTTTCGATAGCGATAATTCGCTCCTCAACCACTCCGGGGGGTTGACAAACATCCCATAGTTCCTTTATACCGTCTGGGACATATGGAACTTTGGATACTCGAGTCAAAGGCACGTGAGGGGTATTGTAGAGCCCGGGCAACAGGTTTCTAGTTTTCTTGTCGATAAATAAAATACTGTATAACTTCGACCATAGCCAGTATATACGGAAAGTAAAGATGAAAGCCAGTCCGGCTTTCACAAGAAAGATATATGCTTTTGAAAGTTTATTTTTCATGATAATATAAATAGGCCAGGAGTAATGTTTCAAAGTAAAAAAAAGGCCCCGGAACCCCGGGGCCTTGCAACATTCGAGCCTGATATTGAGTGACTAGTTAATCAGTTACTCTACGTCGATTGTCAATGTCTTTGCAGCAGTTGATGATACAGGGATTTGAACTGTTAGAATACCTGCATCATAACGAGCTGAAATGTTGTCTGCACTGGACTCCTTGGGTAGGCTCCATGAACGGCTGAACGTCGTGTATGAATATTCACGAGTTGTATATTGAGCATCAGGTGTAATCTCACCATCTGCATCACCGGTGCAAGAAATTGTTAGGGTATTATTTTCTACATTAATACCAAAATCTTCCCGACTATATCCGGGTGCAGCTAGCTGAATTACATAACCTTCTGCATCCTTTGCGACATTTGCGCGGGGGATTGAATAAAATGAATCTTCTGTACGTTGGACTGCACGAAGGGGGGTGTTAAAAAAAGAATCTAGCAATGTATCAAGATCTCCATGTAGGGGATTCGAAAGGCTAAATCTAGAAATTGGAAATAAGCTGTTCATTATAATATTGTCTCCTTGTAAGATATAATAGTCAGGCTATTTGTTGCTGCAATTAGAATATAAACATCAATTGCAGAATGTACATAGCCTGATCAATCTTTTATTCGAGCCCACTCATAGAGTCTTCTATTCTTAAGATAGTCCGGATCTGCCTGGTGCTTATATGCTTCAACTTCAAATGGTATTTTATAATATGCCATTGATCCTTTCATGCCCTTACATAAATTAATGATGTAGAAGGTACCATATAATATAAGGAAAGGAATGATAAGGCACTCTTTATACTGTTCCCAATGAATTGCTTCATGCTGTTTTGTCGTCTGGTTAATAATTCCCCGACTAAAAACAAACGGGCCTAAGGTGATAGCATTAATGTTGATTGGAGATAGCTTCGAAAGCCATACGGGTATCTTACTATTTTCGAAAAATATTGGAAACACATTACCCGGCCACTCGAAGGATATCCCAGAAGGCCTTCGCAGCTAGTCCAGCAAACGCTGTGACCATAAACCACCCAAATCTTTTTACACTGCTTAGACTACTCTCGATAACCGCTACTCTTTCTGGAAGATGTCTTGGGGTTGCGCTCTTCGCGACTTCTACTGCTAATTCTAGCTCTTTGGCTTTTGCTTCAAGCTCTGCCACTTTATTTTCTAATTTATTTACGTCTGCGCGCGCTTCAGTCGCTTCATTTTTGACTGCCGTGACATTTACTTTAAGTTCAACGATATCGACATTTAGCTGTCTAACCTGGGCATCGATTCTTTCGAGATCGCCCCTAAGGTTTGTAAAATTTTCTTGGTTATCTTTAAAGCCATTATCAATTTTATTAATGACTTCAATGATACCTCGGCTTATGTTATCATCACTCATGTTTACGTTCTCCTACTTTACGTTTGCTTTATATGACTAACTAAACGAAAGAAACCGGGAATTATATAACAAAACAGTGAACGTTGGACTCAGTAATATGTACCGGTCGACCTTTATAAATATTGCCTAAAACAAGATCAAACCAAATTTTCTTATTCTTATTCAGCTTCTTTTGCTGCAGCAATTTCTGCCTCTAGGAGCTCTGAGTTAAAGAAAGTATAGAATTCATGTACATTTTCATGAAGTGATTTTTGTTCATCACTCATATATTCATGCCACCATATATGTCCATCCTCCCTTGATGTAGGGGGATTTTCTGGATCAGGTGCAGGATAGAGAGTTTCTAACTGTTCTGCTATAAATCCTTCATCAACCGTTCCGGACAATCCAAACAATGCATCGGCAACTTCATTCCATTCAAACGAGAATGTGCTTAGGCCAATGAGATGATAATCTGATGTAGCATCAGCGGCAGATATATATCCTAGTATGGTTTTTAAGTCCCGATCTGATCCACCAGACCAAGCATCGAAGTGAGCTTGATTACTGACGTCGACGCCATCCAAGCCCCCCGCGTGAGTTGTCCATTCAGCCCACATTTCAGGGGTCCCAACAAACCAGGGCTCAACACTGGTCTCAACACTGGTAGTGGGATTAGGTACCACCACAAAACTATTTCCGTTTCCTAAGGAAGGCGCCCAGGTGTCAGTTGGTGGACAACATATATTATATCTTCCTGGATTATCTTTCATGTCCTTCCATAGGGCATTTTGATCAGATCCTAAGTTGTCTAAGACGTAGTTCGGGTTGGCAACGTCTCCACCCCACTGTATGGCATCCCATCCTGCCCCAAGTTTTAGGGCAGTGCCGTGTGGGACATCTGGAGCATTATTTAAGGGCTGGAGACCCTGTTCAGAGAGCCATTGATACTGTGTCAGGAATAGTCCAACAAGTTTACAGTCGTTATTATTAAATCCAGTCCGTATGCCACATAAGATATAATATGTTGCACCATCCTTATCATAAAGTCTTTCCCCGTCTGTTAATCCTTCAACAGGATATCCATTAATGTTGGACCCATATACTAGAGGATCAGAGGAGTACCCATTTCTTTCAAAGTATTTAGTAATTACTTCATCAGTCTGAGGCTCGATCATGCCGCGGCTTAAGACCTGTTCATGGTCGACTTTGCAATGGCCGCCCGATTGGATATCGGCCTCAATTGCTTCGAAGTTTTCTTTCGTAATAATAAAGTAATCATTGCTACTCAACCCTGAACAATCACAGGTAGACTCTTCACAATCAAGTACTTCGATTGTTACGGTAAAACTAGGCGCTGCCCAATCAGCAGAAGAGTCATCGCAGAATTTAAGTTCAGGTGTCACGTTAAATGTGATAACCTCTCCCGGAATTCCTTGGAAGTTTCTTACATTTAGATAACTTTCGCCGGCACCATCCGTAGTTATCCAGAGAACAGCATCATCAGGAGTAGGCTGCGCCGGCATGCCGTCTCCATCTAGGCCGAGGATGTTTCCACCAGGATAATATCCTTCGCCACCTCCCAGATATATATCCGGATTGACGCCCCAGTCACCACCCTGCTTGAAATCCCAACAGTCGTTGCTAACCTGTGCGCTGTCTGGTAAGACGACATTAGTGATCGACAACGCTGCGCTACCTGCCCTGATCCCTGCCTGAATGTTTTCTTGGAATAAACCAATTCCTGTAAGGTTAGCCGAGGTGACTAGTCTTAAAGGTCCAAACCTCACAGACCCATCAGGCCCCATGCTGGTGTCACCATCAACGTCTGCAACATTATCACATGAACAGATTGGAATCGTTATGCCTCCACCTAATGTACCGTCGACGTAAACCCCTCCGCTACTC
>Ga0163179_10000447_pt1 | contig 30055 bp, 26 predicted proteins | sample AtlANTMetagenome_FD_109643 | JGI IMG/M metagenome (GOLD analysis project Ga0163179, IMG submission 109643) | Marine eukaryotic phytoplankton communities from the Atlantic Ocean - Atlantic ANT 2 Metagenome | ecosystem: Environmental > Aquatic > Marine > Oceanic | place: North Atlantic Ocean...
CACAGAACCTTTTACAATACATGGATCAGGGCTCGCTATCGTGTTGCACCTGGTGATAAGTCATTCAAGTTCCACGCTTGCCGGAACACGGCGATTACTGTCATGGCTGAACGTGGTGTCCAGCCTTTGACTGTAGCTAAGATGGTAGGCCATAGAAGCATGACTACAACCCTTGGATATTACAAAGCATCTACATCCGGATTGAAGGACGCAAGCGACCAATTGAACCTCTAATACCTTTTGTCCACCCATTGGTATACTCGGTAGATAATTAACGAGTGATTTGTAGCACACCGAAAGGGATCATAAGGATGAAGCAAAAGGGTTCAATAGAACAGCAGATAGAAAGAGATCGTCAGTCGTTAGAAGATGGTTTCAATAGAGCAACCGGTAAGAATAATAAGATAATACAAGCGAGTTTACGAAGTGAACCGCACAAGGTCATAGAAGGTGCCCTTGAGGCGGTCTCAAGTAAACTTAATGAAACCATTGAGGATGAGTTAAACAAGCCCACAGGCCGCCCTATGGCTTGGGTTAACGATTTAGCAACTCTAGACCCCGATTTGTTGGCATTGATTGGTCTTTCTACATGTATGGATGCCCAAGGTTCACAGGCTACGTATAACTGGACAGTTAACAAGATTGGTCGTCGTGTTGGTCTTGAACTATGGGCAGCTCAGGTACGAGCTGAAGACAAGAAGTTTTATGATCGCGTGACCAAGAAAGCTATCACAGACCACACAAGTGAGCGGTATAGAACTGAAGCTGTCTTAAGTATTGGAACACGCAAGGGTTACCAAAGACCAGAGTTTGTAGATATAGGTACAAGCACCACATCTGCTCGTTGGGTACAGGCAGGGCAACCTATACTCAATGCTATACTGTCTAGCTGTGATGTCTTTGAAATATACACCAACATAGTCAAGAACAAGACCAGAAGACACATAGTCTTAACTGCTGAAGCATCACAACAGATTGCCGAGGGTGAATATGAGGCTGCTTGGCTTGAGCCTATATTCACACCTATGATTGTACCGCCTAAGCCTTGGACAACTTTCTACACTGGTGCATATGAAGACCCAGCTTTAGCTGAGCAATGTGAATTAGTGAGGGCTGCATCACCTTGGCAGCGTAAAGAGATATCTCGTCAGCTTAGACGAAGAAAACAACCACCATACATCAGAGCTCTAAACCGGATCCAAGCGACACCCTTTATGATTAATGAGCCTATACTTGACGCTGTGGTCTGGGCATTTAGCAACAACCTAAGCATAGGTAAGTTTCCCAGGAAGGAACACATTGACCCTATAGAGTTTCCAGAGGATTACGACAGCTTGACTGCCTTTCAGAAAAAGGAGCTCAGAGTTAAAGCTCGAAACATCTTTAACCTTAACAAACAGATTGATGGTGATCGAGCTGTCATGGCTCAGGACCTAAAGACAGCTAAAGACCTATCAAGCTATGAAGAGTTCTATCTACCATGCAACTTCGACTTCCGTGGTCGTGTCTATCCTATACCACCATTCAGCCCACATAGAGATGACCACATCAAAGCTATGTTCTATTTAGCGAATGTCAGGCCAATCACACGTAAAGGCTTTGACTGGCTAAAGATCCATTTAGCGAATGTGGGTGACTTTGATAAAGTCTCTAAGCAGTCTTTTGATGGTCGCATGAAATGGACTGACGACAATCACGATATGATCATGTCTATCGCTGCAGACTACCAGGGCAACCTAGAACTATGGGCTGCAGCAGATAAGCCTTTTCAATTCTTGGCTGCATGTCTTGAATACGCAAGGTATCAAACTGAAGGCGACGGAATGCTGTCAGGTCTACCCCTAGGCTTAGACGGAACTAACTCAGGCATCCAACACTTCAGCACCCTTGCTAGAAACATGAGCGATGCCTACCTGGTAAACCTAATACCTCAGAGTGTCCCTAACGACATCTATCAGGCCGTAGCTGACAAATGCATTGAGTTTGTTAAAGCTGACGTAGACAATCCCATTGCTAAGCTTTGGCTCGATTATGGGATTGATCGTAAGATAGTGAAACGTAACGTGATGACCTATGGCTACTCCAGCAGACTGTTTGGATTTAAAAACCAAATCATGGATGACCTTATGCGTCAGTTAGATCGTAAAGTTAAGAATGGTGATTTAGATAGTCATCCATTCACTGATGATTTCCATACACAAGTTCTGAGTGCTGAGTATTTAGCCAAGCAGAACTGGACTGCAATTAATGAGGTCATCTCTTCAGCGAAGGAAGGTATGGCCTTTCTTCAAGAGCTTAGTCACTTAGTGAGCAATGCCAAAGAACACATGCATTGGTACACGCCTGTGCAATTCCCAGCGGCACAGTTTTACCCACAACGGACTGTAAAGAAGATAAAAGTCTATCTTCATGACCGGACTGCTAATGTTCGAAAGAGAACTCAAGTATCCCTTAAGGATGTTAAGGTAAACACTATTGATGTGCGTAAAAGCAAAACAGCTATTGCACCTAACTTTATCCATTCGCTTGATTCAGCGCACCTCATCCAAACTGTCTTGTGCATGTTGAAGAAGCGTCCGGCGGTCAAAGACTTCATGCTGATACATGATAGCTTTGCCACCACACCAGCGCAGACCGACAAGCTTTATCACGGCATTAGGGAAGCATTTGTAGAGATGTATAACGACAGGAACTATTACAGTGAACTGTTAGAAACATGCATCAACAGATTAGGGTATATGCCAGTGGACGAAGATTTACCTAATTTACCACACCGAGGCACAATGGATGTGACAGTGGTTTTATCAAGTAAATACTGCTTCAGTTAGTTTTGTCCACCTATTGGGCTACCCGATCTCCGTATCCCATTGTCATCACATACACGTGAAAGATTATTACAGCGAGCACGGCTGCACTATAGCCGTGGCGAACCGCTGCCACTTGATTTAATGGCGCAGCTTTTGGCCCAAGGTGTCGAAGTTGTCCATTTTGATCATCACCCTTCCAAACAATCACTAACCTCAGAAAAGGAGCATGAATAATGTCTATTGATAAGATTGTTTTGCAAACGCCTATTGCGAGGACCAGGTATAGTCACCTGTCCAAGCCTGATACCAAATGGAACTCAGAAGGCGAATATAAGACCGAGCTGGTCTTAGAAAAGAACACGGAAGAAACAAAAGCTTTTGTTAAATCCGTGGAAGAGGCTGCTAGAGCCTACTATGGAGCTGACGCTGCAAAAGCAATGCTTCCCCTTAAAACTGATGCTGAAACAGGCGAGTTAATCTTTAAAGCTAAGTCTAGTTTTAAACCTAAGTTTGTTGATAGCGAGGGTGTTCTCTTACGAGAGGCCCACATACCAAACATCTTTAGCGGTTCTGAAATTAGAATGTTTGTAACTCTTAAGCCCACTGCGGCTCAGGGTAAGATCTACGTCAGCTCTTACATTCAAGCAGTACAGCTTATTAATGTAGTTGAGAGCTCAAGCCCAAGTTCACTGGAGTTTGACAAGGTTGAAGATGGCTTCAAAGCTCGGCCTGATCTTGCCGGTAGTAACGAACTCCAACCAGGTGATCCTGGTGCGAAAGATCTCGCCAGTTCATTCTTGGACCAATAGGTTAGTCCAGAAATATAGGTCGGGTCTCGAAGAACGAGTAGCCGAGCAGATCACAAGCATTGGGCAAGATGTTGTTTACGAGCAGCATAAGGTTCAATTTGAGTGGCCCGCTCGGTTCTCAAACTACACACCTGACTTCCAATTGATTGGACCAAATGGTTCATTCTTTGTGGAGACAAAAGGCATCTTCTCAGTTAAGGACCGGCAAAAGCATTTGCTTATCCAAGAACAATGCCCACACATCGACATCCGATTTGTCTTCAGCAACTCACGTAACAAACTTTATAAAGGGAGCTCCACAACCTATGGGATGTGGTGTGACAAGCATAACTTTATGTATTCGGACAGTTTAATACCTCTTGACTGGCTGAGCGCATAAAGGAGAGCGGGGCCGTTGTTTTTCCCTCCCTTTGCAGCGGCCCCCAATTCATTTCTTAAAGGGATAGCAATGCAACAATATCAAGATAGTAATTATTTATATAAAGGTCCGTGTGACGACTGCGGCAGTTCAGACGCTTGTGCGGTTTACGATGATGGTCATACGTTCTGTTTCTCCTGTAAGACGTACCGCAAACATGATGGCGAAATCGTTGAGGGGGCCCCAGTACCACCAGCGCAAAAAGCGCAGCAAGAAAACTTACTCCAGGGTGAAATCCAAGCAAATAGAGACCGAGGACTAAGCGAAGACACTTGTCGGAAGTTTGGGTACAAGCTGGTAACCTATAAAGGCAAGAAAGCTTGGGCTGCTCCATACAGGAATAAAGACAACATGATTGTCGCGCAGAAAGTCAGAACACTAGATAAAGACTTTGTGTTGGTTGGTAATGGTAAAGGTTTGTCATTCTTCGGACAGCATTTGTGGTCCGGCGGTAAACGCTTAATAATTACCGAGGGTGAGATTGATGCGATGTCAATCAGCCAGGTTCAAGGGCACCGGTGGCCTGTGGTCTCACTCCCGCAAGGCTCTGGTTCAGTCAAAAGAACTGTCCGTCAGAATTGGGAATACTTAGAGCGCTTCGAGGAAATCATCGCATGTTTCGATATGGATGATCCTGGTCAAAAGGCTGCGCTCGATTTAGCTGAGCTTCTCCCACAAGGTAAAGTAAAGATTGTTAGTCTACCGGCTAAGGATGCAAACGACATGCTTATGGCTGGTCGTGAAAAAGAATTAGTCAGTGCACTTTGGGAAGCTAGACCATACCGCCCCGAAGGTATCGTGTGCGCTTCAGAACTTAGAGACAAGTTACTAAGTGATACTGAAGTATCATGCATGACTTATCCTTATGAAAGCCTAAACCTAATTACGCGAGGTATTCGTAAGCAAGAGCTTGTGACCATAACTGCTGGCTCTGGAATGGGTAAAACCACATTCGTATCAGAGATTGCTTATAATCTACATTCGCAAGGTCACAAGATCGGTATGGTCATGCTTGAAGAAAGTACGCAGCGCACGATGCGGAACTTAGTGTCAATAAAAATGGATTTTAATTTAGCTGAGGAACACAATGTCCCAAGTAAAGATATTCTTGCTCATTATGATGATATGGTTGCTTCTGGAGATATTTATCTTTTCGACCATTTCGGCTCCAACGATATCGACACACTTTGTAGCCGCATAAGGTATATGGCGAATGTCTTAAAGGTTGAAGTAGTGATTTTAGATCATGTCAGTCTTTTAGTCTCCGGCCTTCGAACTAATGACGAAAGAAAGTTAATTGATGTTGCCATGACTGAGCTACGTAAGCTCGTTCAAGAGTGTAACATAGCATTACTGCTCGTCAGTCACTTACGTAGGCCCAGCGGCGACAAAGGATTTGAAGAAGGGCTCAAGCCCTCATTGCAAGCGCTGCGGGGTAGTCACTCGATAGCTCAGCTCAGCGATATGTGTATTGGGATTCAGTCGGATCCTGATGAACCCAGTAGCAACAAGAGAACGCTATGGGTTCTTAAAAACCGACTGACCGGTGAAGTAGGGAACGCAGGTAAACTACAGTACAGCCGAAAGGTTGGAAGACTTAAAGAGGTTCACCCAGACTTTTAGATGGGAACCTTAAATGGACTTAAATGTTGAATGGACTGTCTGGAGACTTAAACCAGGCATCCCTGGTCTTAGTCCTAGAGACCTAAATTATTACAAGCAAATCCAAAATGTAGAACACGTTGTTGTACTGAACAGCGAGAGTGAAATTGTGCAGGTTTCATCGCCCACCATTGGTGTGAAGAAGCCTGTCAAAAGGAGAAAACGTAATGGGAATAAACAAACCAAAGAAGGTAACGCCGACACATGATTTGAGTTGGTATGTTAAGTGGGTCTCAACACTACTAATTATGTCGGGCCTGATTTGCCGCGCAATCGCATTCTCAACACCACTGGATTTATTACTGTCATTCTATGGAACAGTGGGCTGGTGTTTAGTTGGTTACTTATGGAAAGACCGAGCGCTCATGGCGCTTAACGCTTTTGCAGCGCTGTTGCTTCTAATTACATTACTAAAGTTTACTGCGGGTGTTTAAATGTTTGGGCGTTTAACATTCGACATAGAAACAAATGGACTGATACCTGAGCTCGACAGGATCCATTGTCTTGAAATTAAAGATGTTGATACCGGTCAAGAGTACAGCTTTGGACCACGTGAAATAGAGCTTGGTATTGACGTTTTAGAAAAGGCTGATGAAATCATAGGTCACAATATATTGGGCTTTGATATACCAGCAATATGCAAGGTCTATCCTGACTTCAAAACCAAAGCTAAACAAACTGATACACTTGTTCTGTCGCAGCTCATTAAAGGCGATCTAAAGAATGAAGATTTTATTACCCAACCACCTGAGCTACCGAAACGACTTTATGGGTCTCATTCTCTAAAGGCTTGGGGTCACCGGCTACATAACCATAAAGGTGACTTTGGATCTAACAATGACTGGTCTACCTGGTCCAAGGAGATGCAGGAATACTGTAGACAAGACGTAAGTTTAACTGTCGATTTGTTTAAATACTTAGACACAAAAGGCTGGTCATCCGAAAGTATTGAACTTGAGCACCAAGCTGCAGAACTATGTGGACGTATTGGTAACGCTGGATGGACTTTTGATTTAGAGAAAGCAAGAAGCCTTTATGGAACTTTAGCCGAGATCAGAAGTAAGATTGATGTGCAGCTTCAAGACTTGTTTGAGCCTTGGGAAGTCAGTGAAACTTTTATTCCAAAGCGAGACAACAAGACACTAGGTTACGTAAAAGATAAGCCTTTTGAGAAAAAGAAAACTATTGAGTTCAATCCAAACTCACGGAGACACATTGAGTATTGTCTACGACAAAAGTACGGATGGAAACCAAAGCTGTTAACAGTTCATGGTCACGCACAAATTGATGAGACTGTTTTAGGTGACCTTAACTATCCCGAAGCTCAGCTCCTGTCTAAGATGTTCTTAATTCAAAAGCGTATTGGTCAGTTAGCTGAAGGCAAGAGCGCTTGGATGAAACTTGTAGATGATGATGGACGCATTCGGCATAGGATCATTTCCTCTGGAACTGTCTCAGGCCGAGCTTCACACCAGCGCCCTAACCTTGCCCAAGTACCGAGAGCTGCACAGGCTTTTGGTAAACAGTGCCGCGAACTGTTCACTGTTCCGGAAGGCTATAGCCTGGTTGGTTGTGATTTGAGCGGCATCGAGCTGCGGATGTTGGCTCACTATCTAAATGATGATGGTGAGTACGCTAAGCAAATCCTTGATGGTGATATTCATACAGCCAATCAGAAAGCTGCCGGTCTTGAAACACGTGACCAGGCAAAGACGTTCATTTACGCACTATGCTTTGGTGCCGGTCCAGCAAGGATTGGTGACATTGTAGGTAAAGGTCCTAAAGAAGGCGCAATACTTCGTAAGCGTTTCTTTGCGACTATGCCAGCGTTCGAAGAGCTTCAGAAGAATTGTGAAGTGGCTGCAGAACGTGGCTACTTGAAAAGCCTGGACGGACGGAAGGTTCCTATCCGCTCAGCGCACAGCGCACTTAATACACTGCTCCAGTCAGCAGCGGGGTGCATCAGTAAGAAATGGATCTGTATGATCGACGAGCACCTCTGCGCTGAAGGGTTAGATGAACACGCTTATATGATCGCTTGGGTGCACGATGAAGTACAGGTCGCTGTCCGTAAAGGATACGAGATTGATGTCGGTGATAGACTTCGAAGAATGGCGCAAGAAGCTGGAGAACACTTCAAGACGCGAATCAGGATCGACGCAGAGTATAGCGTCGGACAGACCTGGGCTGATAGCCACTAAAGTACAATTATTAGAACAACTACCATTTATGATTGGGATGCATGCCGTGCTCGATAGAGCTTGGCGTGATCCATTCACGACCAAGTCGGACTTTGCGAGAACGCATGCTGACTTCATTGCAATAGCTAGTTACGAGGGAATGATAACCACCAAACTCTCCGAGGAAACTTGGGGTAAGGAATGGCTAATCACTGAACTTGGCATGGCGTTTAGGGAAGATCTCAGGATCACAATAGAAAGGATAGCAGATGACATTTCCGGACACACAGAAGACGAGCCAACAAACGACAACACTCCTGATTGATGCTGATTTGTTTTTATATCAGGCATGCGCTGCAGCCGAAAAAGAATATCGGTGGGAGCAGGATGTCTACACTAAGTTATGTGATCTAAGTGAAGCTAAAGATATCTTCCGAGATAAAATGAAGTTTGTTACTGACACACTCCAGTCAGACAAGATGATCTTGTGCTTCAGTGATAAACTCAACTTCCGAAAGCTTGTCTCTGAAACTTACAAGGCTAATCGTAAAGATATAGCCAAGCCTACTGGTTTTAAAGCATTCATCGAATGGGCCAAAGGTACTCATAAGTATTATTGGAAACCCAGTTTAGAAGCTGATGACTGTATGGGCATCATGCAGACCATGCCTGGTTCTGACACGATTATTGTCTCAGATGATAAGGATATGAAGACTATACCTGGTCGTCTTTACAGACCAATGGCTGATGAGATGTTAGAGATCTCAAATGATGAGGCTGACTATAACTTCTTTACTCAATGCCTTACCGGTGACCCTACAGATGGTTTCCCTGGTCTACCAGGTTTCGGTCCAAAGAAAGCCGAGGCGCTGCTGAAAGCTCACAGATCGTCCTGGTCAACTGTTGAGAATGCTTACCTTAAAGCTGGTCTTACTAAAGATGATGCGCTTACCCAAGCTCGTCTTGCTCGGATACTTCGTTGGTCGGATTGGGATGCTAAGGCCAACACTTATAAACTTTGGGAGCCAGAATATGTCACTGCCTGAAAGAGAGAGCTTCGATAGATTTATCGCACGATCATATAAAGAAGGCTTGCAGGAACAGGAAGCAGCCAAACAAAACAACATGGTTATTAAACCTAAACATTACACCGCCTGGAATGTAGAGCCGGTGGAGTTCATTCTTCGTAACGATATGGAGTTCTGGAGAGGCAACGTAATTAAGTACGTCATGCGCTGCGGTAACAAACTGTACGACGGAATGGACAAGAGCCAGTCTGAGATCACGGATCTAGAAAAGGCTAAACGATATATAGACATGAGAATAAACGTACTAAGAGGAAAGAACCCGACTGATGTTACAGAATAACTACCTACCTACCGATTATCAAAACTTTATTGCACTATCACGATATGCACGATGGAAAGAAGAAGAAGGCCGTCGCGAAAGCTGGGACGAAACTGTTGATCGTTACATTGATAATATTGTCCGACCTGTTCTTGAAGGTAAGAAATATAAAGAAACAATCAGTGAGCTGCGGGACGCTATTCTTGGTCTGCAAGTAATGCCAAGCATGAGAGCACTAATGACTGCAGGAGCTCCAGCTCAAAGAGATAACACTTGTATATATAACTGCTCTTACCTTCCTGTAGATCACCCCAGGGCATTCGATGAGGCTATGTTCATTTTACTGTGTGGAACTGGTGTAGGTTTCTCAGTTGAACGTGAAGCTGTCAGTAAGCTGCCCTCGATCCCTGCTGAGCTGGTGGAAAGCGATGATGTGATCGTAGTGCCTGACAGCAAGGAAGGCTGGGCTAGAAGCTATCGTAAGCTGATCTCAATGCTATACCTGGGTGACATACCCAAGTGGGATCTATCGAGGATCAGACCGGCGGGAGCCCGACTGAAGACATTTGGGGGCAGGGCATCAGGACCAGGACCGCTGGACCAGCTCTTCCAATACACACTGGACATATTTAAGGCCGCTGCCGGTAGACCGCTGACCCCGTTCGAATGTCACAGCCTGATGTGCAAGATCGGTGAGATCGTGGTCGTTGGTGGTGTTCGCCGGTCAGCAATGATCAGCCTATCGAACTTACAAGACGACAAGATGCGGTCAGCCAAATCCGGTGATTGGTGGAACGCTAGACCAGAAATGGCGCTGGCTAACAATAGCGTCTGCTACACAAGCAAGCCGGACATGGAAGCATTCCTAAGTGAATGGAAGGCCCTGGTCGAAAGCAAGAGCGGCGAACGTGGTATCTTTAGTCGCGCTGCTGCCAAGGATCATGTAGCTAAGAATGGTCGTCGTAATAATGATTGGGACTTCGGGACTAATCCTTGCAGCGAGATCATACTACGTCCTCATCAGTTCTGTAACTTGACTGAAGTGGTTGTAAGAGCAACTGATACAGAAGAGACCTTAGCTAATAAAGTTTTCTTAGCTAGTGTCCTCGGTACTGTACAAAGTAACTACACTTACTTCCCTTACCTTCGATCACGTTGGGAAACCAACACTGCAGAAGAGCGTCTGCTTGGTGTAAGCCTGACAGGTATTATGGACAATGATCTGACCAGCGATCCAGACCCAGACATGCTTGAGCGATTAAAAGAAGTGGCTGTCTTAGCTAACCAAAAGTTCGCTAAAGAATTAAAGATTAAACCTAGTGCAGCAATCACTTGTGTGAAGCCTTCCGGCACTGTCAGTCAGCTCGTAGACAGCGCCAGCGGAATCCATGCAAGGCACAGCGCTCACTATGTCCGGACAGTTCGGGCAGATAATAAAGACCCTCTCACGGCCTTCCTAATTGACCAGGGGGTGCCTTCGGAACCATGTGTTATGAAGCCAGACACCACGACTGTGTTTAGTTTCCCAATCACAGCTCCAGCCGGCGCGGTAACCAGGACTGAGATGTCTTCACTAGAGCAGCTTGAGGTCTGGAAGAAGTACGCGATCCATTGGTGTGAACACAAGCCTAGCGTGACGATTAGTGTCCGTGATGATGATTGGCTGAAGGTTGGAGCTTGGGTTTACGATAACTTTGATTTGCTCTCAGGTATCTCATTCCTGCCGCAAGATAACCATAGTTATCAACAGGCACCATACCAAGAATGCGATGAAAGTGTAGTTAAAGAGTTGACGGAGAAAATGCCTGACAATATCGTATGGTCACTGCTTAGTGAGTTTGACAAAGAAGAAGCTGTCACTAGCAGTCAGACTTTAGCTTGTAGTGGTGATAGCTGCGAAGTAGTCGATCTTACCGGTTAAGTCTCAGTAGAAGTACGCCAAGGGACCCAACTGGCCTCCAAATATAAAGAAACAGTAGCACCTGCTTCATGGAGTGCCCAGTCGGGCCTTGACGCTCATGATTAAACACCAAAAGACAAAAGAATAAAAGTGAACAAAGCATGTACGTATGCAAGTTATTCACAATATAATGTCATGTCGTCTTGACGTTATTCGTCAAGTGATTGAAATATGTGACTTGGGTGCATTGCAATTGCCATTATTGGAGTGGCCCAATCCAACTTTATGTCAGTCGCTTTATTGTTAACACCACCAGGATTATACAAGGTATATAGATTACCAGGTTGAGGATAAACAACTGTCAAAACTATCCTTGTCGTTTCACGTTCACATTTACCTAAAACTACATCGTCTGAAATCTTACAATATGCCCAAGCCTCATGTACACCTTGGTGAACATAATTACCTTCAATTGGTCTCTTATCTACAACGTCCACGCTGTTAATCATGTAGTTAAGTGGTCCGTTATATCTATCGTTATTCTCGTGAACGAATACACCATAGTGTAAAGCCTTTTGATAAGTCGCGGTCCATGCAAACCGAGGCTTACCGGTCCATAGTTCTCTTGTAAATGATGTCTCAAAACCTGCTTCTACAGGGTTATTATCCATCTTAACTGTACCCATTACAGGCATACCTGTGGCGGGGAAGAAGATATCCTGTGGAGCACAGCCGAGTATCTCAGCATACTCGAATGCATCGTCTAAGGTCATCTTAATCTGACCGGAGATATGTCTACTGAGTGTCTCAGGTTTAACACCTTTGATCTTAGCAATGTCTCTCTTTAGCATGCCGCTCTCACTTAACATCTTCTCAAAGTTTACTGGTCTATTCATGGTGCTACTGCCCTTCTCTTTAGGTTAACGATTGATGTCTTACGTCAATAGCATTGATAGGTACCTTTTGTCCACCCATAAGAGATAATGCTGGAGACTTACGTTATACCAGCGCAGTATCTTGTGCGGGTTATAGTAAGGCGCAGCCGACTAATGACAGACACAGGTAGACACAGGCAGACAGTAGGTGTCAGTAGGTGTCATTGGGTGGCTGAGGGTGAGCTGTCTTGTATGTCCCGATTTCCACACAAGCCAAAACCAGGCCAAGCCATCAATTCTCTGATTGTACCTTGGTCTCACATTAAAATGTCAACGGATACCACATCCGTTACAGAGATATACTAATGATATCAACTTCCTAGGTTCCATGTCTCCGATTAGAGGGGGCGTGGGTTAACAGATCGTCCGTTTCGCAAAACCCAGTAAAGGGGTCGGACGTTGTTGTTGTTGTTAGGCTTTAAACAGCAGAGGTCCATATTATGGCGCTAGAGTCCGGCTCTTACATCAATAGTCTAAACGAGAATAATCCTGTAGCTACAGACCCCCTAGCACAGGCCGATGATCACATCAGATTGATTAAAGCTACTATTAAAGCCTCATTTCCTAATATCACCGGCGCGGTCACATTAACCCAGGCTGAGATTAATGCTCTCAAGACTACCCTAAGCGCTGCGGCGGGGACGCGCATGTTGTTTCAGAACACAAATGCGCCTGTCGGTTGGACCAAATCGGTAGATTCAGGTTTTAATAATTCAGCGCTGCGAGTAGTCACTGGTAGCGTGGGATCAACTACTGACAAGTCAGGCGGTAGTGTTGCTTTCCAGAATGTTTTCACCAGTCAAACTCCAGCCGGTACAGTGTCTACAAACTTCAGTGGCACCAGTGCTTCGACTGTATTGTCGGTGGACCAGATACCTTCACACAATCACAGTTTCACAGAAGAGTTTAGTAAAGAAGACAACAACTTCGACCCTGGTTCACAACGACCACTACGAGAGAACTCTGTCGATCTTGGTGACTACACTATCACGACCGCTAACACCGGTGGTGGACAAGGTCACACCCACGGATTCTCAGTGACCGGCGGTAGTACCTTTGCAGGTAGCTCCATGAACTTTGACGTTAAATACGTAGACATCATCATAGCCCAGAAAGACTAAACACCATGCAGATTGAGATAGAGAGCAACTGCCCAATCGCAGGGTTTACCGAGTGTAAGAAACAAGCCTGTTCATGGTTCACCAAAGTCCGTGGCACTAACCCGAACACCGGACAAGAGGTAGATGAGTATGGCTGCGCGGTGGCGTGGCTTCCAGTACTGCTTATAGAGAATGCCCAGCAGAATAGACAGACCGGAGCTGCTGTTGAGAGCTTCCGGAACGAAGTCACGAAGACACAGAAGGAAGGCATGGACGCTCTCGCCTATCACTTTGATAGAGCCAGCAGGGGTGAACCAAACTTCCGAACATTACAACAAGCAGTCATCCAAGATACAGAAGAGGTGACCGAGTAGGACATAAGCTATGGCTATACTTCCAGTAAGAGATCTAGGTAGAACTGGTGCGATAACAGACCTGTCTCCCTACAATCTACCCCTTAGTGGTTTTAGTCGTGCAGTGAATGTCCGGTTTGATGAAGGTAAAGTTCGCCGGTCACCGGTCTTTAGAACGGCACTTAGCTCTCTTGGGTTTAGCCCTAGGTTTACATTTGGTATTGTGCCTTCTTCCGGTTTTGATACAACCCTGGTCATATCAGATGCACTTGTAATTAAGGAATACAGCAACGGCACATTGACTGACCGGTCTGGTTCCATATCAGCTAGTTCAGACCCCAGGCCCTTCACTGGTACCACCTTGTCGGATGTGGTCTACATCAACAGACCAGACCATGTGCCGGTGTTCCGTACCAGCGGTACGTCTAATTTTGCATCCTTAACGAACTGGCCTAGCACATATAGAGCAGTGTCTCTTCGAGCATTCGGTAGTCAGCTCATAGCTCTTAATATCACCGAGGGTGGTAACAGCTTCCCAAACCGCGTTAGGTTTTCTAACTTTGCTCTAGCTAATTCAATTCCTGATAGTTGGGATGAGAGCGATGCTACCAAGTCGGCTGGGTTCAATGATCTCGTAGAAATGGACACGGCGATTGTCGATGGAATGTCTCTCGGCTCCAACTTCATCATATATTCCAGCACGGAAGTTTTCTTGATGGAGTTCACAGGTGGTACGTTCCTGTTCAACTTCCGTAAGCTCTTTACAGATAGTGGTCTGATCAATCAGAACTGTGTGGTTGAAGTTGAGGGGAAACACTTCTGCTTCGATAACAACGACATCTATGTTCATGATGGTACGTCACGTAGAAGCATATGTGATGAACGTGTAAAGAACTTTATATTCTTAGGCTTGAACAGTCTGAAAAAGAACAGATGCTTTGTGCAGCATAACCCTAACCTCAACGAGATCTACTTCTGCTATGTCAGTGGTGATGAGTTAGTAAGTTTTCCAAATGCTGACCGGTGTAATCGCGCTGCAGTTTACAATTACAGGAAAGATACCTGGTCATTTATGGATCTACCGAATGTAAGCTCAGCGTCTATTTTAAATCTCAATACTGTTGCGACTTACGCGACTGCAACCGGTCTTCCATACGATACAACCGGTGGTAGTTATTATGATCAGGAAGATAGTTTTCAACGTCATGTTGTGTTTGTTGGTGATAGCAATACTGGTGATGGTATCACTTCAGATAAAATCTACGGATTAGACTTAAGCGATGAGGGTAGTATCTCTTTTCCTCTGGATACTGAAGCAACAAAACGTGCATTGTTTGAGCGGGTAGGTATAGACCTTGATCAAGCGTCTAGGGCTGTAGGTGTTAGAGGCTATAAAGTCTTAACTAGGATTTACCCGCAAGCTGAGACTAACAATACTGATAAAATCCTCACGTTAGAGTTTGGTGCTTCGGATACACCATCCAACCCACCAACTTTCGATGCGCCGGTGAGCTACAACACATCAACAGACCATAAGATTGATAGCCGCGCTGCCGGTAGGTATCTCAGTTACCGAGTTACTGTCACTGATAATAAAGACTTTGAGTTTTCAGGCTTCGACTTTGAGGTCACCGCGACAGGTAAACGATAATGAGTACTAATGAAAAGACGGATGCTCTGTTTACGGAGTATATACGCGGTCAATATCCCCAGATTGAAGAAGGAATAAGACGATACATACAAGATGAGCTCCAACGTATCGAGATTTCTCTGCAATCAACAGCCTCAACAACAGTTCATGTTGTCGATAAACCCCCTCAGAACCCTCTAAAAGGGCAAATACGCTTCGCTGTAAGCCCTTGGGACCCATTAGGGAGCGGTTACAGTGGTCTTGTGGTCTATGACGGCAACAACTGGCGCAAAATAAACATAACTTAGGTAAAAAAGATGTTAGAACAAATGGCAGGTTCTTTGGTTAATGGCTTCATTGCCAACAAAATAGCCAAGAAAGACCGAGCAAACAAACAAAAGCAAATTGATGCCCAGATGGCAGGGTTTAACCTTGCTAAACCTTATCTGGAGCAAATGTATTCGGGCACAGGTCAAGCTGTAACTGATGCAATCAATACCGGCACCTTTGGCAACACCTATGTTGACTATTTTAACCCACTGAACCAGCAATTCATCGATTACACAACCGGCATGGCAGACAGCTTGCAGCCGACAATTTCCAATCAATTAAACACACTTGGAGGTTTCGGTGACTACTTTAATCAAGCTGGTCAGATGGCACTACAAAACCCACTTGATGGCGCTATACAATATTCAACAGGCGACAGACTGGACACGTTAAGTAATGCTGCTTTACGTAATCCATATCGTCAGCTTATGGAGAATACTTTACCAGGTATTAACATAGCAGCCAGCCAAGCAGGTGGCATGAATAGCTCACGTGCGGGTGTAGCTGACGCAATTGCCAATCGAGCTTTTGACGATAGGTCTGCAGACGTTAGAGGCACTCTTCAAGATGCCTTGATGACACAATACCTAACCAACAACCAGAACATGATTACCAACTTGATGAATGTAGGCACAAACCAAATGCAGGGCTTCGGTAACTCTATGGGTTACATTAACGATATTGGTCAGTTCTATGATGTTGCCGGTAATGCAGTTTACCAAGATGCTGTCAATAAGATGGCTGCAGATAAAGCTGCATTTGATGAAGCACGTGACTTCCCACTTAGTGTTTACCAACAGCAATCACAGATCATGTCTAATGCACCAACTTCAGTTAGGCCTGATGCAAACATGTACAACCCACAAGCAGCGGCTGTTGCTGGTGCTTACTCTGGTGGCATGGGTGGCGGGTTTAATCCAGGCGGTATCTTTGGTGCGCCCCCTACCTAATAAATCAATCAATCAATATAAAAACAGGATTTAAATTATCATGGCATTTCCACTTTTATACCCTCTTCTTGCCAGTGGTGCCGCTGCTGCGGGTGGTTACTTTTTAGGTAATTCCAACAGGCAAAACCAAGGCGGTGCTTTAAGTAATACCTATGGTGGTTATAACCCAAATAGCCAACCGATATTAACTTCGCCAGTTATTACTCCACCTTCACAAAACAGAAGGGATGGTGTGTTAATGAACCCAGTCTTACCTAATATGCCTACGTATCAGGGTAACCCTTATAACGCTGCGCTAGGTAAAGCAATGTCTGTTGCTAATGAAGGTGGCTCAGCAATGTTAGGTGGATACTTTACAGGGTTAGAGGATGGGCAAGTTAATAAGTACAATGCTGAAACACAAGGCTATGCAAATACGATTAATGCACTGGCTGCATTGCAAGATGCCCAGAATGAGGCTGCTGAAAATCAACCATCACCAACAGATCCTAAATATACACTAGCATCTCTCGATGCACTTGATCAGGCTGCTATGCTAGTTCAAGACGATTCAAACTGGACCACCGGTTTATTAGGTCAAGTTGCTTCTTTATTCCCAGGCACACCAGCTAACGATCTCAAAGAACTAATAACAACAGTCGAAGCATCAATAGGTTTCGGTCGTCTTGAGGAGATGAGAGCGCAGTCATCAACTGGTGCATCCGGTCTTGGTTCATTGTCTAAGAATGAGCTTGATCAGCTTAATGCATCTATAGCTTCTCTTAAAATCTCTCAGTCTAAACCTCAGTTTACGCGAAATCTAAAGAAGGTACGTGGTCATTACGTCAACTTCATATTAGCAGTGAACGCCGAGCGCCAAGCATATAACAGAATGATCGACACAGGCCGACTGAGCGGTGTCAAATTACCATTTATACAGGTACCGGCATCACCTTTTAATAGGCAAAACCCCCAGGGCAATCCAAACCCCCAGGGCAATCCAAACCCCCAGGGCAATCCCAATCCCCAGGGCAATCCCAATCCCCAGGGCGGTCCTAATAACCCAGGTGGTAACAGACGCCAAGTAGGCACGGATATTAATGGCAACCCAATATATGCAGTTCAATAAAGTAAGAAATTTACCTAATGGCAATATATCAAGTCGGAAATGAACAGTTTGAAATTGACGATGCCCTATCCCCAGAACAAGCCGTACAATCCATAAACTCAATCATAGCCGGACGCGACAACGCATTCCAATTTAGTTATGACGCTGCACGTGAAATGACTGGGGGCGGTCTAGAAACTTTAGGTAACTTAAGTGAAAAGTATTTAGGCGGTGATTTAGGTGTATCTGAGTATGGTGAAGATTTACGTCAACGTGCTGCAGAAGATATAAAAGAGGGTGGTTACGTACCAAAGTACCAAGGTGACTTTTTAGATCAAAGAAGCCTTGGCGATATGGTTGGTTATGTTGGTGAGGGCATAGCTCAAAACGCTTTCTCAGGTGGTGCCGCTATAGCTGGTGGAGGTGCTACGGCACTTGCTGGAATATTTAGTGCACCCGCAGCTATCGTTTTAGGCGGGGCTACATTCGTTGGCTCAGCAATACTGGGTACCGGTGAAACAGCCAATGAAATGCGTGACAAAACCGGTCAGGTTAATGAAGAACTTGCTGCCGGTACTGGTCTAGTCATTGGCTTCTTAGATAAGTTTGGTGCCGGTAAACTCTTCAGTAAAAGCGAATTAGCCGACATGTCAGTCGGTAAACTTGTAGATGAGTTACAAAAGAAAGGCTACCGCCGTGCAGCCGAAGAGCTCACTAAAGAGACACTTAAACGTGCAGGGGCAGAGGGACTTACTGAGGCCTCGCAAGAGCTTGCGGTCGTTGGTGCTACTGCTGCAACCGGTGGTGAATATACGCCTAGTGAAGTAGTCAATCGCGCAATCAATGCAGGTGTTATTGGTACCGGACAGGGTGGAATTGTCGCCGGTACAACTCAAGCTGTCACTATGGGTGTTACTGGAACACAGTCTACTAAGCACCTCTCTAAACTCGACACTGAAGCTGGTCTTCTCCGTGAAATCGGAATGGAGACTGACAATCCGGATGTATTGGCAGCAGCGAACCAACTTAACATTGCAGTCGAGCAAGCTCGTAATGGCGACCTAACTTTTCTAAAAGAGATCGCTGACGCTGAGCAGAACGCTGACCAAGTTCCGGTCGATGACAGCAATAGAGAAAGCCGTGCCCAGGCATCCTTTGCTGCCCGTCTGCAAAGCATTGCCGAGGATGGTGATGCACTTTCTGGCAAGCCTTTAGATTTACAAGATGTTGATCCAGGCAGCGAGAGTGGTGCACGTAAAGCTATAGAAACAGCACACGGACAAATAGCCGGACAGATTACTGAGCTGGTAGCTATCCTAAGAGGTCGCTTAGATCCGAAACAAGCTGATACATTAGATGAGCTTTTCGATAGAGCTGATGTAAAACAATCGTTAAAGTTTTCACGTAATAAAGTTAAGAAGTCATTCCCAGCCTCAGTATTCGAAAAGCTGGGTGAGCTGACTGCAGGTACACGCGAAGGTGATCTCTTACGTAACCTGGTGCTTGAAAGTATGGAGCTCACACGTGTTCATAATGAAGGATATGTTGGTGGACTATCTGGTTTTGTAGACAAGTATATAAACCCATTTAGCAACGCTGGTTCCTATAACAGTAAAGCTCAAATGGCTAATGGTCTGCGCTTTGTTGCATCGGCGGTTGCCGGTACAGCTTCCGGTGGTCTTACATTATTAGCACAGCTCGGCCTCATTGGTGGATCACGTGCATTCGATGCATTGACCGGCGCTCGGTCTGCAGTAGGCACATACGTAAACCAGAATATTGAGAATACAAGATTAGGTGTAGATCCCTCGCTGCCTTCTTTGTTTGAGCAGCAGAAATCTTTACAAGCTACACAGCGTGAGCAGGACATGCTTATTCAAGCCTTGACTGCCAATCTTAATCTTACACCTGCAGCCGGGCCTGAGTTTGCAATATTAAAGACTGTGCAAGACGCTGTACAAGTTTATGAAGGCGAAACAGTAGAGCTTGGTCCTCAAGATATTGAGGCTGCCAATGAAGATTTATTAAAGACACTTGGTGAGCAATACCGGCCTTTCTACAATCTAATTAAAAACAGAACACTAGAAGATCAGTTACCTCGCGAGCTTATGAAAGTCGTTACGGATTTAATCTTATCTAAGAAGCGTTCTGAGATCCGAGCTAATAGACAATCTGAAAACATATCTGATGCTGCAGAGCTACGCGGTGTCATTAATAATCAGCGTGAAGCTGGTAAGAGAGATAACATAGCGTTTGTTCAAGAGCTCCGTAATCAGCTCAATGAAGACTCAAAAGTATCGGCTGTTGTTAAAGGCCGTGTACTGACTGTCCTTGATGAGTTTGGGCGTAACCTTGGTACTGAGCCGGTCAAGTCTATAGATCAGGCAATCAAGAAGATAACAAGCGGTAAAACACCTGTACCTCAAGAGGTAGTCGATGCGTACCTCAATCCTTACCGAGAGAGAGTGGTTCGTCAGCAAGAGCAAAACAGTAACGCTGAAACTATTGCTACTAATATTGAAGGTAAAGGCCAAAAGAACGAAGTCTTTGATCCAGAAACTAATATGTTAGTTGACAACACACCTTTCGATCCCGCTGATCTTGGTGATGAAGTAAACGCAACAATACTACCGATCTATCCAACGGAAGGCACTGTGCCTCCGGTTAAGGTCAAGACTAAGGTCGAAGGCATCCGGTGGTTGTTTGAGAACCTGTACGTTAAACATTACGGCACAACAGACCCAATTGAATACTCACCGGAGAATGTCGTACTTGTAGGTCGTAAGATGGCTGCAGAAGCTATGAAGGCTCTTGAGCAAGATAATAATGCCATTGGCTGGTACGATAAAACACTCGAACAAGCTATGAAGGTTATGTCTTTAATAGACCCATCGCTTGGACCGAAAGCAAATGATCCAGCGAACCTGTTAGCTTTTAAGTTTGCATTAGCCGTGACATCAAATGGAACAGCGGTTGTACCTAATTTCCAATATGCTTACCAGGCTTATACCACTTGGAAAGATAGTGGTAAGATGCCAACCAAGTGGTCAAAAGGTGGTGACCGCAATGCAGCAATGGTAAATGCATTTAAGTTCTACAACACATACAATGAGTTTTATGAAGCCGGTGATATTGATATGCCCATCACCGAGTTCTTTAATAGAACAATGACCCGTGGTGAGCTATCCAAGTTCATAAAAGACTTTAACGATACATTTAATACAAACATCACTGACCAAACAAAAGACAGTGTCGATACAATTGTAAACGGCAGCTATGTTCTCGGTCCAAAGATTGGTCAAGGTTTCTATCAGAACCTCATTGGGAACTATGACAATCTCACCGCTGATATGTGGTGGATGCGTATGTGGAACCGGCAGATTGGTCGTCCGTTTGAGCCTGAGAAATCAGAAAAAGATATGACAAAGAACCGCGATATTATCGTGCGTGAGATGAAGGCTTCTAAAGGAAATGACCGGAAGCTGGTCAATGAAGCCTTGAAGAATATCGGTGAGACACGTGATGGTCTTTATAATAACGCTGAGCGTATAGATACCTTAACTAATGAGCTGCACCGCGTCTGGAACCGGTACTACGCTCGACATCAGAAAGAGACAGGTAAAAACCCTGAGAAGGGTCAGCTCTGGAAGACAGTAGGCACTCATTTTGGTAATCTTGGTGACACTGTAAGGGATCAACCAGGCAAAACATCAGATCGCAAGTTTATGCGTGAGGCTGCATTCGAAGCTAAAAGGTTGCTGAAGACGGCTGGTATTGATATAACTATAGCAGATTTCCAAGCGCTTATGTGGTTTCCAGAAAAACGCCTACTTAGAATGTTGGGCGTGAAACCAGGTCAAGGCGACGACAATGATTATCGTGATGCGGCTATTATACTAGCTAAGAAAGAAGGATATACGGATGACCAAATCGAAGAAACACTCCGCGAAACAGTACGAGGACGAGAGGGAAACGCTAATATCCCAAGTGCCGAAGGACCTGCAACTGGAGTTCTTCAAGGGTCTGGTGGAACTAGCACGCAAGGGGAGTTCAACTTCAACGAACCAGTCCTCGCCACAGCGACTAACGAAGTCTCTGGACCCGCTCCCAATGTTACAGTCCCAACGCCCCACGAAGTAAAAGAGGAAGCTGAGTTAGCCAGCGCTCTCTTTGAGGTTGGTAAAAAAGGCAGCCCCTATGAGTTTGGCATAGACAATGCTGAAGACATTCAGCGTCTAATTGCAGCCTTTGGAGTAAACCTTAAGCTCTACACATCCCAAAGTAACCTACTTAATGACTTAAATGTTCGCGGCTCCGGTGTCATGGGTGCATATAACCCTCAAGTCAATGAGGGTCGTGGCATGATAGGTGCAATGCAGCCAGGCTACCCAAGAAGAAAAGCCGATCAGTTTGGTTTTAAGAAAAACCAGCAAACAGAAACCGGTTTCTTGACAACATTACTTCATGAGTTGTCCCACCATATTGAAAAGGGCAGAGGTCAAACAACACGTGGTTCAAGTGTAAGGTCAATGACAAACTATGGTTATGGTATGTTTAGAGAAGGTAGTTTTAGAACATTACTTAAAGACATAGTAAACCTTGCATTAAGTGAAAAACTTCAAAATGAAGTGGTCGTAAATCCTGGTGTAAATGTCAGTAAAGACAGAGCCAAAAAGATATCGGGTGAGCTTGATAACCTTCAAGAAAACACCGAGTTCTTTTTCCAAAACAGACCAGAGTTATCACCTGAGTTTGTTAGAGTTGATGGCGATACACAAAGGGCATTGCAAACAAGAATGCAAAGGTTTGATGAGGCTTACAACCAATCTGATGATGCTACTAAAGCAAAGTTTGTATCTCGTGGACAATACGCAGCATCTACAATTCAAGGTCTAGATAAGTTCCAACGTACATATATAATGAACCCTGCTGAAACAGCAGTCGATCCTCTATGGGTGTACCTAGGTAATCCTCAGTTAGCTAAAGAAGTCATGCCGGAAACCACCAAGCTAATTCGTGAGTTTCTCAATGACAGTGAGATGACAAAAGGCATTCTTACTTTCTATTCTTCACCACTAGCAACTGCAGTGGCTGCAGCATTGGCTTTGCTTGCAGTCAATGGTCCAGGCGGTGAAGAAGAGATGCCAATGCCTATGTCTGGTACACCAGCGACCGGCATGTTGACGATATGACCAAGGGTAAGAAGTGCCCACAACGTGCACCAAAGAAAAACTACTTTGCAGAGCTAACCAAGACACCAGAAGGTCGTGCTAAACGAGCTGAGTGGAATAAGAAGGCTTGGGCTAAAGCTGGTCGCCCTGCTGGTGTTCCTCATGGGTACACAAAAGAAACAATAGAGCCTATTCGAGAGAAGGCTAAACAGGAAGCCGAGAGGTTTATAGAAATCATGAGTAAGAATGGCGATGCACCAGAAGACAACTTCGCAAAAGAAGCACTGAAGGCTGCAGTAGAGATTATGCGTGTACCTGGTGAGACACGTGAGCGACTAGCTGCTGCAAGACTGGTCTTAGATTTTACAAAGCAAAAGCCGGTTGCCAAGCAAGATGTCACTATCGGCAAAGCCGAGGACTTCTTGTCTACTTTACTAGAAGAAGAGCAAAAGCAAGATGGATCCAAAACTACGAAAGATACGGAAGAGGCTATACACTGACTTCCCTTACTACTCTCGCCATGCGCTAAAAATAAGAAGTAAAGAAGGCGAAATAAAACCTTTAATATTAAATCCCGCTCAAGAAATACTACAAGCAGCAGTCGATAAACAGCTCAAGGCTGAAGGCAAGATCCGTGTAGTTATCTTAAAAGCGCGGCAACAGGGTTTAAGTACTTACGTTGGCGGTTATCTTTATTATAGCGTCAGTCAACAAAAGGCAAAGAAGGCAATGGTCGTAACTCATACGGCTGATAGCACCAGGGCATTGTTCGATATGACTAGGCGTTATCATGAGCATGTGCCTGATTTACTAAAACCTCACACTCGTTACTCAAGTAGAAAAGAGATTAGTTTTGATGTACTCGATAGTAGTTATGTGGTTGCAACGGCTGGCGCAGACAGTGTTGGGCGAGGCGAAACACTTTCTCATGTTCATGCGTCCGAGCTTGCGTTCTGGCCTAAAAGCAGCGCAAGTGATATCTGGAATGGTCTGGTCCAAGCTGTCCCGAATGTACCAGGGACTGCGATCATGGCTGAAAGCACAGCTAACGGAATAACAGGCACCTTTTATGATTTATGGAGAGGCGCAACTGAAGGCACTAATGGTTTTGTCCCTGTCTTTATTCCGTGGTTTACAGATCCAACGTACAGAGAACCTGTTCCGGATAAGTTCGAACGAACACCACAAGAAGAAGAATTAGTAGAACAATACAACCTAGAAGACGAACAGTTAATGTTCCGGCGACAGAAGATTGCTCAGAATGGTATTGATTTATTCAAACAGGAATATCCTAGCTATCCAGAAGAAGCCTTCTTAACCACTGGTCGGCCTGTATTTAATCAAGAACAGCTAACAGAACAGCTCGAAGCTGCTCCAGATATAAAAGAGCGCCTAGCTCTAGAGAATGAAGAGTTTGTAGAGCATCAAAGAGGTGAGCTGCTTGTCTACAGGACACACGACCCAGGCGAAAGATATGTCATTGGAGCTGATGTAGCGATGGGTGTCTCACAAGGTGACTACTCAGTCGCACAGGTTCTAGACACTCGTAAACGTCAGGTTGCTGTTTGGCGTGGTCAAGTTCATCCGGATTACTTTGCAGATGTCTTGTATGAGCTTGGGTTTTATTACAATGAAGCTTTAGTGATTGTTGAGAATAATGGTCATGGAATATTGACTTGTACAAGGTTAGGTAAGGACTACGCTTATCCAAACTTTTATACTGAGACTGTCATAGACAAGATCACGGATAAAGAAACCACCAAGCTCGGTTTCACAACTACAGCAAAAACAAAGCCCCTAATTATTGACGAGCTCCGCGCTTCAGTGCGTGAGGGCGAACTAAAACTCAACGACAAGACAACACTTAGAGAGATGATGACTTATGTCGTAACCCAGACAGGATCGATGGAAGCTGAACCTGGTTGTCATGACGACTGCGTTATGTCCCTGGCCCTTTGTAATCACATACATGAAGGCAGTTGGGAACCTATCGAATCCTTGGATGAATTTTACACAGAGATGGTTTAACTTAAATGGCAGATATAAGTACATATAAAGAGCTAGACGAAGACGATATAATTGTCATGTTGGACAATAACATACAGTCTTCTGTCGGATATCTCGATGGTGAATTAAGCACTGAGCGCAGGCGTGTTTTAGATTACTACAATGGCAAGCTGCCTAAAGCTGTTAAAGGTAAAGCACGTTATGTAAGTATGGATGTGTATGATGCGGTCAGCTCAATGTCTGCATCTCTACTTGAGACTTTTGCTAGTGGTCACCGGATTGCTAAGTTTGTACCGACCGGTCCAGAGGATATAGACCAAGCCGAAATCTGCACCAACATGGTAGACTATGTCTGCTTCCGACAAAACGATCTCTTCGACACTATGAGACAGGTAATCTTTGATGGGTTAACTGCAAGGGTAGGTGTCTGTCGCGTATACTGGGAACAGATGCAAGAGGTTGATCGTGAGAACTTTGATGAGATAACTGAAGAAGAGTTAGACGTTATTCTGTCACAAGATAATGTAGAGCTAGAAGATAGTGAGACAGATGAGTTTGGTCTGGTCTCAGGAACAATCCTGGTATCACGCGATGCAAGCAAAGTCTGTATCGATCCGGTAGCTCCAGAAGAGTTCTTAATCGAACCACAAGCAAAGAAACTTCATCCGGACTTTATAAACTTTTGCGCTATCCGTGTAGAAAAGACACTGACCGAGCTGCGTCAGATGGGCTACCCCGAAGAGAAGATTAACGAGATTGGTCCTCACGATGATGTTGAGATGGACACTGAGCCGGAAGTCTTGGCGAGGCACGACCTAGTTGGTGCTGACCGAGGTTATAACTCTAAAGGTTATCAAGACCAGGTCCGTTCTGTGATGTGTTATGAGGCATACATTCATTTGGATGTTGATGGCTCCGGAGAGGCTACTCTTCATAGAGTGTTTAAGGCCGGTAATGTTATTCTCGATATTGAAGAGGTTAATCGTTTACCATTCCTGACCTTTAGTCCTATTCCTATGGCCCATGCATTTTACGGCTCAAACTTTGCTGAGAAGCTGATTGATACACAGAACGCAAGAACAGTGCTTACACGTTCTATCTTGGATCACGCAGCCATAACGAATGCACCTCGATATCTAGTGACCAAAGGCGGCCTGACAAATCCACGTGAGCTGATTGATAACCGAGTTGGTGGTCTTGTAAATGTTACTCGCCCTGACGCAATCGCTCCTATGCCGCAAGCGCCTCTCAATCAGTTTGTGTTCCAAACTCTCAAGCTGCTCGATGACGATGCCCAGGACATCTCCGGTATCTCAAGGCTCAGCACTGGAACCAATAAGGATGCCGTAAGTAAGCAAAACTCATTTGCGATGGTCGAGCGCTTAGCCAACATGAGCATGCAGCGCCAGAAGATCATTGCTCGGAACTTTGCCAACCAATTCCTAAAGCCCCTATTCAATGAGGTCTATGCTCTTATTGCTGAGTATGAGGACGCTGAGAAGATTATTGATGTTGCCGGTAAATTCGTAGCTGTGGATCCTGTCCGTTTCAGAGAGCGCCGCGATGTTACTGTTGAGCTACATCTTGGTTATGGTGAGCAGGATCGTGAAGCTCAGAAGTTCTTACAGCTCCACCAGCTCTTCTCTCAGGATCCTAAGATTAGCGCTCTGTACCAGGGCAATAATGTTTATGCGTTAATGAAAGACACATTAGAGAAACAAGGCATTATGAATGTCGAAGATTACTTAACACCACCAGATCAACTACCACCACCGCAACCTGACCCAGCTCAGGAAATGCAAGCGGCGATGGCCCAGAAACAAATCGAGATTGCAGATCGTCAGACACAAGTCGCTGAACAGAAAGCTGCGCTTGATGCGGAGATAGCTCGAAACAAACTAGAGCTAGATATGTTGAAAGCTGAGAATGATCTCGCGCTTAAATCCGATAATCAGGATCTACGTGAGGCTCAGTTCCAACATAAACAAGAAGTAGACGCAGCCGAGCTTACTATAAAAGACCGGCGCAACAGTAATTAAGGAGTTTAAATGTCTACAGATAACCAAGCAGAGCAAATCGAGGCCGGTAACCAAGCCGAAGAACTTTTGAGAACAAAAGCATTCGGAACTACTATCGATGAACTCGTACAATCTACGTTTAACTACTTCGTAAATTCTAAAACAGAAGATACCGAGGGTAGAGAACGTGCATACAATCATTATCAGGCCATCAACGATATTGTCGCTACACTACAACAGCGTGTGCAAGTCCGTGACAATATTAATGAAGGCGATGCTCAAGATGACGATAATGACAATAACGCTAACAACAAGCAGTAAGGAGCACTATGTCCGATAAAGAACACGTGCAAACCGACACAAAGAAACCGCTGGACGCTCAGGGCGCAGCGGATGCCCTTCTGGCAAAGTGGACAGACGATGGCGAAAGCCAACTATCTGAAGACGATAGTCTAGAGGCAAAAGATCAGGCAGTTCTTACAGATAATGAAGAGACTGAGAACTCCAATGATCTTAATGATGAAGATGAAGTTGATATTCCGGAAGAGGATGACATTGACCAGTCTTATGAAGACGACACTGAACTAGATGACGACATTGATGAAGAAGTCAGTGACGAAGAAGCCCTTGAGGTTTTGGAAGTTGACGATAATCATGAAGTTGAAATTAAAGTTAATGGTGAAGTCAAGACTGCATCAATAGGCAGCCTCAAAAGGTTATATGGACAAGAAGCCTCCATCACTAAAAAGTCTCAAGAACTCTCAACCCAACGGCGATACGCAGAAGAAGCGGTTGGAAAGTCTACGGCAGTACTTCAGCGAATGCTGAACCAGGCTACTGAGGCATTCAAACCTTACGCAGAAATCGACATGCTTGTAGCATCTAAAACTATGGGCGATGAAGAGTTTCAAACGCTTCGAAAAGAAGCATCTTCTGCTGCATCAAACCTGAAATTCCTACAAGAGGAAGCCGATCAGTTCTATTCGCAAATGCGTGAGCAGCAAGCTACTGCCATGCAAGAGCAAGCCAAGAATGCTGTAAAAGTACTCGAAGCTGAAATAGATGGTTGGTCTAATGACCTCTACAGTGACATACGAAACTATGCAGTTGAACAGGGCATGAACGAGGACGTAGTAAATACTATCGTCGATCCTGTCGCAATCAAGTTCATCAACAAAGCTCGGATGTTCGACCAGGGAAAGAAGGTAGCAACAGTGAAAAAGAAACAAGCTGTTACTAGAAAGACATTGAAGTCTAAGAAAGCACCTGCTTCTGAAAACCAAGTACGTAAACGTAACCTTTCAAAACAGAAAGATGCACTACGTCAAAGCAGAACGCAGGATGTTACTGATGCTGCAAATGTTATTCTTTCGCGTTGGGAAAAATAACCACTAAGTCATTGAAAGGATTAAACAAATGGCTGTGTTCACAACATATGATGCCGTCGGTCTCGCAGAGTCCGTCGAGGACATCATTTACGACATATCCCCATCGGATACACCCTTCCATTCTCTTGTAAGAAACGAGACAGTTAACGCAAGAACATTCGAGTGGATCGAGGACTCGCTCGGATCGAGCGCTGCAAACGCAGAGGTTGAAGGTTTTACAGCGTCAGACGACTCATTAGGCACACCAAGCCTACGCAGTAACGTCTGTCAGATAATGAGTAAGACCATTAATATTTCTGAGACCCAAGAATCGGTCAAGACCTATGGTCGCGCATCTCAGACAGCTTACGAGCTGGCTAAGGCGCTAAAAGAAATCAAGAAAGACTACGAACGTGCAATGGTTGGCGTATCTAACGCTGCCGTGGCTGGTAATGCCTCAACCGCACGTGAAATGGCCTCAATTGATCAGCAAATTACCGGCGCAACAGATGCCGGAAGTGGCACAACTGACGCCTTGACTGAGGCTGTACTAAACACCGCAGGTCAAGCTGCATACACTGCAGGGTCTAACCCAGATGTATTCATGATCAAACCAGCAGACAGCTTGATTGTTGCTGGATTTGCTACAGCATCGAACAAGACACGCACGTTCAACGACGACACAACTACTTACGTGAACGTCATTGAAGTACTGGTCACTCCCTTCGGAACTTACCGAGTTGTATTAAATCGTGAGCAGCTTAGCACTCACGCTTTCTTGCTCGATACATCTATGTTCCGGACAGTAACTCTACGTCCGTTCACACGTACACTCCTTGCCAAACAGGGCGACAATGATCGTCACCTACTCGTTGGTGAGGTGAGCTGTAAGCATGTGTCTTTCGCCGATAGTCACATGATCACCGGCCTTTCATAGGTCTTTGATAATTGGAAGCCTTGGGCCAGGAGTTTTGCTCTCCTTATCCTGCGCCCAGGGTGACCTTTTTACCTACACTTTAGGAGAAGCATTCCATGACAAATAAAGACGACATTAAAGATAAGATACAGAAGCCTGTAAACTTACTCAGCTCTCAGCAATCCTATTTGCAGGATAACAATAGAGTTATACGTAAAACAGACCAAGCTATCCCTCAGTCATTCCTTACTGATCTGAAGCACCAACGTGAAGACAGTATCAGGAACAACATGGGTGATTACCAATCTGTCGCAAAAGTACCTGTAGCAATTCATGAGAAATGGAAACGCGAAGGCTTTGACATGTTCAAGGAGACACCAAAGGCAATCTTGAAACGCCTACGTGACGAGAACCTTGATGCATTTATTACTACGAATAAGAGATTGTAATGACCGACAAGAAGTACAGTAAGACAGTCACTAATTCTAAGACAGGCCGTAAGCGCACTGTCCGGTATGGAGCTAAAGGTTATTCAATTAGCCCAGGCACCAGTCGTGGTGACAATTACTGTACTCGTTCATTTGGGCAGATGAAGAAGTTTCCAAAAGCTGCCAAAGACCCAAACTCACCCTTACGCCTAAGCCGCAAGAAATGGAAGTGCTCAGGCAAGAGATCACGGAGAAATTAAGATGCCAAATGTACGTGGGAAAAAGTTCCCTTATACAAAAGCAGGTAAAGCTGCAGCTAAAAAAGAGATGGATAAGAATAAGCGCAAGAAGCCAGGAGCGCCAGGGAAGCGCCGATATGGCAAGTAAGAATGTACCAACAAACCCACAGCTTTACTCACGTGTGAAGTCTGAAGCTAAGAGAAAGTTCGATAAATTTCCAAGCGCTTATGCTTCGAGCTGGATAGTTAGGACTTACAAGAAACGTGGTGGTGGTTATCGGGTATCAAGCAATGGCAAAACCAAAAAGAAAACCTAAACGAAGAGCTGCCGGTGGTCTAACCAAATGGTTTTCCGAAGACTGGCGCGATATTTCTACCAAAGACAAAAGCGGCAAGCATCC
>Ga0163179_10000448_pt1 | contig 30031 bp, 24 predicted proteins | sample AtlANTMetagenome_FD_109643 | JGI IMG/M metagenome (GOLD analysis project Ga0163179, IMG submission 109643) | Marine eukaryotic phytoplankton communities from the Atlantic Ocean - Atlantic ANT 2 Metagenome | ecosystem: Environmental > Aquatic > Marine > Oceanic | place: North Atlantic Ocean...
CACCGGGACCGGTATCCGGAAGGGTAATTCGATCTTAGCCCCGGGAATTGCGTCTCGCAACGCGGATCGGACAGGCGCTGTCCTTGCCCGTCACCCGCACAGTCCTGCACGTACCCCTTCACAGACCGCAGGGGCCCCTTTTTCGTCGACACAGTACTGATTGATCACACCGGTTTCTACGAAGTCACGGAGTTGATCTTGCGCGGCTGATTCGCGCCGTGGGCACTCGTGCGTATCGAGATCTGAATCTGGCGGGATACTCTCCACCGGCTCGACGGGTCCGTCCGAATAAAACCACTCTACGAGCGCTGAACCGGTTTTTCCGCCAGTCGCCTCGTCGACGGCGTATACAGGCCGTGTCTGTGGGTAAACCGTCGTCGCGCCATAAGCGCGCGCCATGATGTGTGCCCCCAAGGTCGTGACCTGCGCATCCCCAATAGCGACCTGTAGAAGTACATCCTTGGCCAGCTGGCCCTCGGCGGGGTTTTTGTTCATGTCATGAAACCAACCCGCTGCCTCTGCCGGCTCCCAGAGCATGCTCATTAACGCCACGACCTGCATGATCTGGCGATGGTCTGCGAACTTCGACCGCAAGATATTCAGGTACAAATCGAAGTCGTAAGACCGAGGCAACAAGATGCCGTACGGCGCGCCACCAACCCCTAATACGCCGCGTTCAAGCGCAGGATTGAGCGCCAAATAAGCCCCACCCAAAATCGCACCTTGCGAGTTGCCGTAGTAGCCGATGCGATCTGGGTCTACGAGAGAGACACCATCAACTTTCAGATAGTCGTCTTGTCCCAGCGCGCCCTTCATCGCCTCAAGCACAGCGATCTTTTCCATGAAGCCTTGCGATGAACGCTCTGGAATGATCGCGAAGCTCCCAAGGTCGTCGGCGGTCATCAACAAGATGTCTTGGAGATCGTTGTCGGACATCCCGGTCCAGTTCGAAGCCAAGATGATCCAGCCATACCGATCTGCCATATCGGAGAGATAGCCACCGCGCGCCTCTCCGTAATCTCCCAAAAGCCCGTGCCCGTACTGAAGCACCAAACCGGAAGTGGCCGACTCAAGCAAAGAACACGGGACACGGATCATGAATTCTGGATGGGTCGTACCGTTAACGTACGGCATCCCGTCATCTCCACGCGTGAAGAAGGTCCCTGCGTCGTCCGCTTCCATGTAGAGCGGGACCTCGACAGTGCCGTAGATAGTGCGCCCGATGCTCTCCCCAGCGGCACAATCCCCCTCATCAACTTCGGTGATCTCATATGCAGGGCCCTCTGCCGGCAGTCCCGACAGTAGATCGTCGCGGATATGCTCAAGTCGGCCCAGGCTGCTGTCGCGAGAGTGTGTGACGAAATCCCACGCTATCTGCAGCTCAGATCGTGCAAAACCAGTCGCCTCTAAAGCTGGGAACAACACTTCATCAAAGTGTGCGCGGCGTCCCTCTACGTCCCAATCTTGGGTGGCCACGTCGTCACGAAGCGCGACGAAGGCTTCACTGCTCTCCACAGCTCCCCCCGCGTTCGTCTCAAGCCCGCGGATACCCACGACGTAGCGCGTCGCGAAGTCCAGCGGGACCACGGGGTAAATCATGAGCAAGCGCTCGGTGTCTTCCTCGGACATGTAGTCAAGCTCAGCGAAGTGCGGCACACGCTCGCCTGTAGAGGCGTTGAGCAGCACGGTCGTGACGTCGTCCGCCGTGTACCCGTCAAGCGCCTCATGGCCTATTAGGCCTGCCCCGGAGAGGTCTTCGAAGAATGTGAGGAAAGGACCGCCCGTCGCGAACCCGTCCCGCTCATTGAAGAAGTCCGGGTACATTTCCCCGCCGTCCTGGTTTACAGGCAGCGCGGTAGGCCCGTAGTTCACACGAAACCCAGTGGTGGTGGTGTCGTCTTCTGTCAGGTGAAACGCGCTTGGAAATGGCAGCGAACAAAGCGCTGGGTCCAGCGGATCACAATCGGAATAGACTTCGTCAATCGGGGGCTCTCCACCACAAGAGACAAAAAACAAGAGGACAATCGACCAACAATGACGCATGCGAACTCCAAGACCTTTTCGTGTATTCGGTCGGCGGAAAATTGGCATACGCCTAGGGTTAGATGAATGAACCTCTATTAGCGACCGTCTACTCAAACACGCCCCGCCAAACGCGCCCCAGGACTTTCTGTGAATCTTGTTTTCTTCGGCATCGTCGCGCTGTCCTTTCTTTTCGCGCTGATCAACGGCACGCCCGCCGAGGTGGGCCAAGCTGCCATGGAGAGCGCCAAAGGATCTGTCGAACTCGCCATCGGCCTCATCGGCTACATCTGCCTCTTCCTGGGGCTGATGAAAGTGGTCGAGGAGGCAGGTGGCCTCAAGTGGATGGCCGGACTCATTCGTCCGCTGCTTGTGCGCTTGTTCCCCGACGTGCCCCCAGACCACCCGGCGATGGGCGCGATGGTAATGAACATCTCCGCCAACGCGCTTGGGCTCGGCAATGCTGCCACTCCATTTGGCCTCAAAGCCATGCAGCAGCTCAACGAGCTGAACCGCGAAAAGGGCACCGCAACCAACGCGATGATCTTATTTCTTGGGATCAACACCAGCGGTTTGGCACTGCTGCCAACGGGTATCATCGGTCTGCGCGCCCACTTCGAATCCATAGACCCAGCAGCGATCTTCCCGACAACGCTTTTCGCCACAGCCTGCTCCACCGTCATCGCGGTGATCGTCGCCAAGACCCTCTCGAAGCTCCCCTACTTCCGACCGAGTGAAGCACAGCGCGCCGCCGACGCTGCCGTCGCTGCCCAGACACCCAAGACAACACTGCGAGACCTACTTCCTTTATGTGGCTTTTTCGTCGCGCTGATCGCGTTGGTGTTGGTGGTTTACGCCAAAGGGGAGGCCGCTAGCGCTTGGATCATCCCGTCGCTCATCTTCGGCATGCTGGCTGTAGGTGTCATTCGAAAGGTGAAGGTCTACGAGGTGTTCGTCGCAGGAGCCAAAGAGGGGTTCGACCTCGCGGTGATGATCATCCCCTATCTGGTCGCGATTCTCGCCTCGGTAGGCATGCTCCGTTCCTCTGGCGGGCTGGACACAATAGTCGGCGCCATCGCCTCTTTCACCACGTCATTCGGACTTCCCGGCGAGGCCCTACCTCTCGCACTTCTCCGACCGCTCTCAGGTTCAGGCGCGTTCGGTATCACCGCAGAAATCATCCAGACCAACGGCCCGGACAGCTATGTCGGCCAACTGGTCAGCACAATGAACGGCTCGACGGAAACCACCTTTTATGTTCTCGCGGTCTACTTTGGCAGTGTGGGCGTATCCAAACTTCGGCACGCCGTGCCTGTCGGCCTGGCCGCCGACTTTACCGGTGTTATCGCATCGGTCATGGCGGTGAACCTGCTGCTGACGCCTGCCGACACCACCCAACTCGACACCACCTCGCTGAACGTCACAGAGCACATCGTCGAATCCGGCGTCGAGTCGGAACCCGTCACGCCAGAACCGGAGCCCGCCACACCACAAGACCTAGACGCCCGTTAGCTTCCACGCGCGAGCACAAAGGGGTAGGCCACCTCGGCCGCTTCAACAGCGCCAAACTCCCACCTGGCTATTGTGTCTGCGATGCAATCACCGAGCGCCGGGTCAGGTGTCGCCTCAATCTGAACGTCAGTCACCTTGCCCGCGTCGATCATCCAAGCCGCTTCAACCCGGCCTTCGAGTTGTGGGTTGGCGTTCAAACTCTGCTGGTAGCACGTGCGAACACGTGGCAAGTAGCGCCGGATCACGCGGAGAATCCGCGTCGTATCATCGAGGTCGTCTCGGGCCAGCGCCAGCGCCGCCTCAACGCCCTCGTCGACATCCTTCACCGGCGCTGTAGCACGCGGCGCAGGGCGTTCGACCTCACTCGCCCCACCGACTGCGCGGGCCATCTGTTGAAACCGTGGCTCCTCGTAGCGCGCCATGGCCGTGCTGGCCTCGCAACACACAACACCACCCACTTCGTTGTCGGTAAATACACTTCCAGAAAACCGAACGCGGGTACGCCCATCATCGGAGACGCTATACACGGCGGCGCCGCCATACATCGCGTGGTTTTCGCGCAGCTCTGACCGCAACACGCGCATCGTTCCATAGTTCGCGATTGCGCCGCCATGCGCTTCAGACCGACTGTTGACGATCGTAGAGCGTACGAGCACTAAATGGCCCTCGTTGAAGATCGCGCCCCCCGAAGAAGAGGCATTGGCTGTATGACCATTGGCCAACGTGACGCGCTCCAGCCGGAGGCGAGCTCCCTCGAGCACATGAAGCAACCGAAACTGCGGGGCCCAGAGTGCATCCACTCGCTCGATACGCGCGCCGCTTCCCGCACTTCGAATCACAAGCTTCCCTTCGATCTTTGGAAGACCGGTGCCCAACTCAAAGGGTTCATGAAGGGTGTAAACCTCGCCTTCCGACAGGGTGACCACGTTCAATTCGTGAGGGTTTGCATTAGCCGCGTGAATGGCTTCGATAAGCGTGCAATCTCGGTTCTCGCTCGGCGCATCGCAGTAGCCATCATCTGACATCTCCGCGGAATTCACACGGAACGTCGCGGCTTCCGCAGTCAACGGAACATTCGTGACGAATCCCAAGAGCAAAACCAGACTGAAACTCTTGCGGAACATAGGAAACTCCAAGCTTGTTTCTTGGATCGGAAAGCCGTGAAACAAACTGAGTCAAGGGAATGTCCAGCGCCAGCCAACAAGGTTGCTGCATGCGTTTCAATACCCGTCACACGACCCGATATTTTCTCTACAGTCCTGCAGACAGTGGCCAACCCACAGGTTGGTCGGCTACATCGGAAGCATGCGTTTCCGAAGCAAACGACGCCTGTCTGTGTTCGCAGGTACCGCCCTCATCGGCCTTGGTTTGGCGTCTACAGCGGCGTACTCCCAATTTCGCCCTACACCCAAGGCCCCAGCAGAATGCGGCTTTGTAGACGACATGGTGCCCGACTTCACGCTCAACGACGTGAACACGAACTCCGACACATACGGACAAGAGGTCGGGCTTTCCGATGTGTTGGGTCAGGTGCTGGTCATCTACTGGGCCAACGCGAACTGAGGACACTGCGTTTCGCAGGCTGCGGAACTCCAACGGATTTGGGAAGAACAGCACGAAAGCTGGGGGGATGTCTGGCTCGGGATAGTCAACCTCCCGGGCTACGAAGACGGTATAGAAGACATCACCGAAGGCGTGACCTTACCCGTACTACAAGACTCCTCAACCACCGCTGTTGCCGAGAGCTATGGGACCGAGAAGTGGTACTTCACCTTTATCGATCGTGAAGGAAAGGTCCGGTACGTCCACTATGAGATCGATCTAGACGGAGATGAAGAAGAGCGATTCTTGGCCGAGATCGCCGAGTTGGTGGGGGAAGATTGATGAAAACGCCACTCATGCTCCTACCGATGACTCTGCTCTTGGCATGCCCCCGCGCTGACCCAGAGAAATCTCATACTGGTGACTCTGAAGTGCAAGACTCCGGAGAGACCGCCGCGCCAGTGGACACCGTTGACAGCGCCATTCGAACAGGATGCGCGGCCGATAAAGAGCGCGTCTTGGATAGCGAAACCTGTATGACCGAAGCACCATGCGCCTGGACCGGCGATAGCGGCTACGGATACGTCGGCTACCAACTGACCGCCGGCGCAGACTTCAACGGCAACGGATACGGAGACTTCGCGGCCGGTGCGCCGAGCTCGAACACTAACGGGCAGGTATTCATCGTTGACGGCGACGCCCTGAACCAACCTGACGCAGGCTGGACCACGGTGCTGACAGGCGCCATGAACGCCGAACAATTCGGTTACGATTTAGCACAGGTCGGAGATGTGAACGGAGACACCTTCGACGATCTGCTGGTGGGCGCGAGAAGTAACGATACGCTCGGTCGAAACTCTGGAGCGGCCTACCTCTTTCTCGGTCGTGAAGACGGCTGGGATACCGAAATGGACGCATCCGACGCGGACGCATCCTTCCTAGGCCAGAACACCTACGCGCGCGTCGGAACGCAGGTGAGCGGCGGCGGAGACATGGACGGAGACGGTTACGCAGAATTCCTGATCGCCGGCGACCTAAGCGACTACGAAAACAAAGACGAGAGCAAAGGAACGGGACGTGCTTACCTGATGTATGGAGGTGTCGACCGCTGGGCGCTAAATACGTCGACGGCGAATGCAGACGCCTGGTTTGATGGCCCATCCGACGATGCATACGCCGGTCGTGGGTTCGCCACGGGCGACTTCGACGGCGACGGCACCCGAGACTTAGCAGTCGGTGCACCGTACGCAAACACCTACAAAGGCGGAGTCTACGTCCTGTCGCATGGCAACGACCGATTCGACGACGCATACGCTCTGGCGGACGCATCTATAAACCTGTCCGGTGAAAGCACCTACGACACCTTTGGCTGGACGGTCGCCGCAGGTGACATCACGGGAGACGGTGTAGATGAGTTGATCGTCGGCTCTCCGCTCTCGGACAGCAGCTACAACGAAGCGGGCACGGTCTATATCTACGCTGGCGGAGCCGGCTTCTTCGATGGAGAGCCCGAACGTCTCACTACGCTTCAAGGCGCATGGGACGACGAACAGCTGGGCACCGGCCTGGATGTCGGACCTGACACAAACGGTGATGGTATCGGAGACATGGTGGTCGGTTCCATCCAGTCCTACAAACGCCTGGTGACCAAAGGGGGCCGGTCCTGGCTGGTCCACGGCCGTGAAGCGTCAGCCTGGCCAGATGTGTTCGAGTTGGAGGACGCAAACGCCGTCGTCTACGGAAACAGCGTGAACGATTATGTCGGTGACGCGAACGCCCTCGCAGATTTAGACGGAGATGGTCAAGCCGAGCTGTTGATCGGAACTGGCTACTTCGAGGTCGGTGATAGTACCGACGCGGGCGGTATCTTCGTCTTCTGGACGAACTAAACAACGCCCGTCAACTCTTCGCGCGCGCCTCTCGTCGGAGCGAACGCACCATGTCCACCCGAGACCACATCGGCTGAAGCCCCATCAAGACGGGCGGCACATTGAGTACAAGCCAAAGCACGCCCGAAAAGGCGAGCGCGTGCGAGGATTCTGCGCCAAAAGCTGTCAGCACCAACACCGCGGCGGCAGCGCCGTTTGCTCCCATCGCTGGCGGTAAAACAATGCCCGCGAGCGAGCTGACAGCCAAAACTCCGCCCGCAGCCAGCCAAGGCGCTTCCACGTCAAGCCCAACCGCAGACAGGGCTAAAACCACGGACCATACGAAAAACACCACGTGTAAACCGGCGAGAAACAGATGTAGCCCACCTGCCTTCCAGCGCCCTAAACTGTCGCCCGTGTCCACAAGCGCGGACCGGAGAAGCTCTAAAGGACCGCTTCGCGGGGTTTCTTCTTTCTGTCCACCAAGTCGACGTCCAACGATTGTGGCAACGACAGCTATCGCAACGCCCCCGAGCGTGATCGCCGTGACCCAATTCACCGCACGGGCTGTCTGTTCTACACCCAACAACGCGTTCCAACGGCCCGCTCCGATCATCAAGACCAAGAGCAGAAATAGCCCGAAGACCGCAGCCTCCAAAAACGCGACGACGCCTACAGTGGTGATCGCCAAAGAAGGCCGCAACTTCATCTCGCGCACCAACAGCCCGACGAACAAGAAATCACCTGCCCGAACGGGTGCCAAGATGTTCCACATCCCGGACAAGAGACCGAGCGAAAGCACCTTCAGAAACGGTACGGCTTGGTGAAACCGCAACACCGCCCACACGCGCACCTCATGCAGCGTCAGGCCCACCACACGGACAGTCAGCGCACAGATCAACCAACCTGTGTCAGCGTCCATCAACAACGCGCCGACTTTATCTACCTCGGCCTGCCAAACCAGGAGGCCGATCACGAAGAGACTCGCAAAAATCTGTAGCAGGATCACCGCGACTGCTCCTCGGTCTCTCCTGTAGCGACAGCCTGCGACGCGCTCACTACATCTCGAAGCGAAAGGCCTTCATAGCCCAAGAAAAAGAGGCCAAGTAAAACCCCAAAACCAAACTGCGTAAGATGAACGATCAGCGCGATGGATACCGCAGGGTCCTTCGCGACCTCAAACAGCTGCAGCGCACCAGAAAAGAACAACTCATACGCCCCAAAGAAGCCTGGTGTAGGTGCGACAGTGATCCCTGCAAGCGTAATGGTCCATGACGTCAATCCCATGAGCCAGTCAGCCTCAAAGGTCGACGCACCAAGCAAAAAGATCCAGACGCCGGTCACGACGATGGACCAAATCAAAGCGGAGTGTAGCAACACAGCGCATGCTCGGCGGGGCGACGCGAGCAATGAACGGAACCCTTCACGGAAGGCATCCAAGAACCCGCAGATCTTCTCCGCCATGGGCGGCGACAAGGTTGCAAGAACACGGTGCACAAGCGCTATGACCGGTTTGCCAACAAAGACGATCATCAGACAAAAGACGATACCGCCGCCCACCACGATACTGCCGAAGCGTTGCGCCGCGGGAATGACATCGATTCCCGCGAGGACCAATCCGCCATCAGGAAATTCAACAAAAACCGAAACGGCCATCAACATGACGATCAACGACAGCAGATCGAGCAGCCGCTCGACAAAAATGGCCGCCATCGAACGCCCAAAGTTGATGCCATCCTGCATCAACATGTAGGGCCTAACGAACTCCCCCAATCGCAGGGGCACCACATTGATGGCAAAAAATCCGATTGCGGTGATCGAGTAAAGCCGCAGTGTCGGGAGTTCGACCCCCAACAAAGCTCTCAAACGAAAACAGCGTACCCAGTGAGCGAGCGCGTAAAGCGCCCATCCAGGGAAGACGACCCACCAACCGAAGTGCGTGAAGCTCTGAGCCATCGAACCGAAGTCGACACCCCAGAGCACCCAAACGAGACAGCCTGCTGTAAGCAGCAGGATCAACGCCATTTTCCAGCGCATACAGCGCACCCACTTAGCGGGACTAGTATTCCAGGGTCACACCGTCGACGATTTCCGACAGGATGTCTTCCGCCTGCAGGTAGATGCAGTACTCTTCACCATCCGAACAGGCCTCACATTCGATGCCCAGATTGAACCCGAGGTCGCAAACATACGTCTTCTTGTCGGACCCGAAGAGGTCATGCAGATAGCGTGTATCGACCAGACCGGAGAGCTTTCCTTCACCAAAAGAGCTGCCGTCTGCTGCGAAGGTCCCTTCCAAGTGGAAGCCGTCTACCGGAATAGCAATATCAGTGTAGGTCAGTTCAATCTGATCTGCGTCGCTCTCAAAGAACGGGTTGTTCGAAAAATCTGACGCCGGGAACAGCCAAGCTTCGACGTCTGTATCTTGCTCATACGACCCGCTGTTGAGCTTGATGCCTTGCGCAGCGACGAGTTCAATCGTTTCCGCGTCTATGTCGACAGACGCCACGCCGATCAGGAGCGGCTCCGTCAGAAAGGTTTTCAGCAAGGCACCGGCTGTAGCGGGTTCCGTGATCGTCACATCGGAGAACTCTAGCGAGTAGGTGTTCCCCACAAGAGCAGCCGCGCCTTCTTCAAGCTCAGAACCGTACGCGCTCGTCGCAAACTCGGTGGAAACAGACTGCGTGCAGATGTCCACGGAAAGGGTGTGCGTACTCGACGGTGTGAAGCCATCAACCGGTGCGACAGTTGCCATTTCTTCCGTCTTGTTCCAAGTCACAGACAGCGCGATATCTGTCCCTTCGCCGTCCGCTACCGCAATAGCCGCGTCCGTAGCGGGCCCGTCGAACACCAGCGTTAGCGCCTCTTGCCAATACCAATTGGCGGCGCCGTCCGTGGGCTCGAGCGATGTAAGCGCCGTCTCGCAGTCGGTGTCCGTATCGGTATCCGTATCGGCGTCCGTGTCGGTGTCCGTGTCAGCCTCTTCGCCGGTGTCCGTCGACTTGCCACCACACCCCGGTAGGGCCAATGCGAAGGCACCGCAGAACAAAAGCGTCCATCCAAAGCGAAAACAATTCATAGCGTCTCCTCTTCGAGCAGCTTGGAGCTACTCGTCAGTCTCCATCTCGACTGTAATCGTGTACCAATGAAACGGCCCTCCGTCTCCCTCAGCGGTCTTGATCAGCAGATACCAATCTTGCGCACTATACGAGGACTGCTCCAGCGTGGGGTCTACATCAAAGGCACCATCACTCGTCCAACCACTCTCGATCGGTGTGGCGTCCGCATCTGTGAGAATGTCTTCCCCATAAAGCTTCAAGCGAGTGTTCGCCGGGCTGCCTGAACCGTTGGCTTCTACGGTGAAAGTCCAGGTCGCTCTCTCTTCAGGGGTCTCCACACGGTACCAATCGAAATCGTTCGTGGCCTCCAACAACCCAAAGACAACATCTCCCGGCTCTAGCAACTGCGCTTCGCCAGCAGAGTCGTTTTCATCGGACTCGGTGGTGTTGTACGGGAGAGGCTCTTTGGTCACAGAAGCGCGCGCTTCCCACTCGTAATCTTCACCGGACTGCCCCTCGGCTTCGAGCAAGGCAAAGACGAAGGTCGAAGGCTCGGACCACGGGAACACCAACCACGGGTCTTCACTGGTCTGCCAATCGTGAACATTTACCCACGAAGCGAAGTCTCCACTCCCCAACAATAAAGAGGCGTTGGCCGGGCTGCCGATATCTGCCGCATCAACGACAACAGACACCCAAACATCAGCGTCTGTCACCTCAAAAGAAAACCAATCGTAGTCCCCGCCGGAGTTGAAAACGCCACATGCGAGGTCTTCAACCGGCAGGTATTGGGCTTCGGATACCGAATCGTTGGGCTCGACCTCTGGCACGTCACAAGGCGGTGGCGGGGCCGTATCGACCCACTGCGTGTCGACCCACTGCGTGTCGATAGGCGCCGTATCTTGCTTGGCAGGATCATCGTCATTCGAGGGCAGATCCGGCCCACACGCACATCCGCGACATGCCATCAACACTACGGGTACCCAAAGCACGGGCAGGTTCATGCAAGCTCCAATCCGCTCGATCACGAAACCGAAGGGTAACCCAAGTTTTTTAGAACCGTGGACGGTTTTCCGAAGCATGGGTATCTTTCGAGTCATTCGGAGGCGCCAGTGTTCCAACGTGCCCTTACCCTTTTGACGTTCGCTTCAATCACCAGTGCCTGCACTCCAGACACTGGAATCAACGCACTGACCGCGGTGATCGCGGTAAGCCCGGACGAAGTCACGTTCGGCGAAATCATCGTGGACTACAGCGAGTCAGCCACGCTTGAGGTCATCAGCACCGGTCGCGCTCCGCTCACCGTGTCCAATATTTCCTGGGCGAGCGGTACCGGAGGTGTCCTGTCTCACGATGGCGACGCGTTTGAGTTGACTGCCAACGAACGCCTGGACCTCAACATCGGATGCTCACCCAACACATATCTGGACTACAGCGACAGTCTGCTCATCGAAAGCGACGACCCCGATCGACCTGTACTTGAAGTCCCGGTGACCTGTACAGGTGCCTACGCGCCCACGCCACACATCGACATAGACCCGATGACACTGGACTTCTCAACCGTCAATGTCGGCGAGACCAGCACGAAATGGGCCGTGATCACAAACACCGGAGACGGTGACCTGCATATTCCAGAGACCGTTCAAGACGGCGGCGGTGTGTTCTCCATCTTGATGGATCCAGAGGGCGCCACGATCAGCGCAGACGAAACCGACGGATTCGTCGTCGTGGTCACCTACTCGCCCACACACGGCGAAGGCGACTGGGGCACGCTCGTGATCGAGTCCGATGATCCTGACGAAGTCGACACCGACGGCGACGGATACGGCGAGACCACCTTGAACCTGCTCGGAAACTGTGCCGACGATTGCGAGTACGAATACCCAGTCGCGGTGATTGAGGGCGTAAATGCCGCGGATCCTCTGGACACCGTAACGCTCGACGGTTCTGCATCCTACGACCCCTATGGATACGAACTGACATACGCCTGGACGCTCGCATCCGGACCAGACGGCTCCTCCACCTCGCTGACCAGTGCGTCGGGAAGCTATACCGATCTCTTCCTCGACCTCGCCGGCACCTACGAGGTCCAGCTGGTGGTCACAAATGAGATCGGCGTCGCCTCAGCACCGGCCAAACACACCATCGACGTAGTCCCCGAAGACGCGGTTCACATCGAGCTTGTGTGGGACTCTGCTTCCAGCGACTTCGACCTCCACTTGATCGATGACGGCGGGACCTACTTCAAAGAACCCGACGACTGCAATTTCTGCAACACCAACCCAGACTGGGGTGTGACCGGTGACAGCAGCGATGATCCACGACTCGACCTCGACGATAGGTCTGGGTGGGGGCCTGAAAACATCAACATCTTGTCTCCAGCTGATGGAGACTACGAGATCCGCGTGCACTACTTCGAAGACTACGGATCCGACGCGACCACCGCGACGGTGAAGGTCTGGCTAAACGGTGCACTGCACTGGGAAGGAAGCGAGGTCATGGAGCGCAACGAAGTCTGGAAGGTAGGCTGGGTCAACTGGCCAGAAGCCACTCTGGGCGAGTCTGGGGAAGAGCCCTCTGATTCGAGTAAGCGCAACTGCTACTAAACTTCGCCTTACGACACAGATAGGCATCCGACCAGCGACATACGCGGACAATCACCATGAGCGAACTCCCTGCCCCGCAAAAGCGAGGACGTGCCGATCTCAACGACTGGCGTGACGCACAACCCTCAAATTTCTTTCTCGAAGACCGGCTACTCCGGGCGCTGATGAAGGCCGGAAGACTAAACCGCTACACCGCCGACCTTACCCGTTTTGGTGAAGAGGCCGCCGGCCCTCTGAACGAGGCTGCGATCCGGTCAAACGAAAAGGAAAACCTCCCCAGAGTAGAGCGTTGGGACGGACTGGGAAATCGGATCGAGGCCGTGAGGCATCACCCGAGCTACCACGATTGCGGGCGATTTATCTACGGCAGCGGGGTGATGGCCGCATACGGAGACACCCCCATTCCCCACCGGTTCATCCTGTCCTTGTTCTATCTCTCCACCCACGCTGGAGAAGCAGGACACAACTGCCCACTGGCGTGCACCGCGGGTGCGATACGCAGTATCCAGGAACTTGGCACAGACGCTCAGCGCGAGCGCTGGCTCCCCAAACTACTCAACCCCATCTACGGCGAACATTACGCTGGCGCGCAGTTCTTGACAGAGGTCCAAGGCGGCTCTGACGTCGGACTCAACGCGCTTCGCGCCGAGCCTACAGGCGACGGTCGCTACAGACTCTACGGGCAAAAGTGGTTCTGCTCTAGCGCTGACGCCGACGTCTTCGTGGTCACCGCCCGCCCGACAGATCGAGACGACGGGGGTACCGCTGGCCTCTCACTCTTTCTGGTCGCACGCACAGAAGACAGTAGACCAAACGGCTTCGCCCTACATCGCCTGAAAGAAAAGATCGGGACCCGATCGATGGCGACCGGTGAGATCGTGTTCGAAGGCGCGCTGGCGGAGCCTTTGGGCGCGATGGACCGTGGAATTCAGAACGTGATGGCGCTGGTAATCAACACCAGCAGGCTCTACAACGCCTTCGGGTGCGCCGGTCTGGCCCACCGCGCCTTCCTCATCGCAAACACCTACGCCGCACACCGACGCGCCTTTGGCCAACCCATCGGAAACTACCCACTGGTCAGCGAAACCCTGGCGTGGATCCAAGCCGACGCGGAGGCCTGTCTTGCAGGATCTTTTTGGCTCGCAGAGATCCAAGAAAAAATCGACAACGACACCGCAACAGAAAACGAAATGGCGTTTTTCAGGCTCGGGGTCAACCTCAACAAATACCGTACAGCCGTGCTGGCCCATGACGCGATAAACCGCGCCTTAGAAGTGCTCGCCGGCAACGGAACGGTCGAAACATTCAGCGTGCTGCCGAGATTGCTAAGAGACAACGTCGTGTTTGAGAATTGGGAAGGCGCCCACAACGTGCTTCGCCGTCAGGTCTTCAACGACTGCCTGCGCTACAACCTGCACCACGGCTTCTTAAAGATGCTCCGTTTGCGATTGGGCAGTGAGAGAGTCGCGCCAACAGAGGCGCTACTGTCCGTCTGTCTCAAAACCCAAGACACGCTCCTGCTGCGGCCTGTCTGTGATCAGCTGGCGAGCCTGCTGCACCTGGCCGCTTTACAGCCGATATCCGACCCTGCGATCGAGGCACGCGCTGCGCTCTCGGCATGGCGCCATTTAGACGGTGGAGAGGTCAACGAGGCGTATCGAGAACTCCTAAAGAGTGCCCGTTCCGATCACGACGGTGGATCTGCGGCGTAGGGCACGGTATAGGGGCGCCCTCAGAATGACGGAGCCGTTCATGCATAAGCCCTTTCTCTTCGCAGCCCTCGCAATACTCTCTGCTTGCCAAACGCAGGCCCCGGAGCTTCCAGGAACGCTCCCATCGACCGGAGAGATCCTCGTGACCGTCAACGGTCATGAGATTCATCAGAGCGTTCTGGACGCGACGATGGAAAATCTCCCACCCGAACTTCGCGAACAAATCGAGACGATGTCTCCTCCTGAAGCCTTGATCGACCAGCTGGTGGCGCAGGAACTGTTGTACCAAGAGTCGCTCAAGCGCGGACTCCACAACGATGAAAAGCTCGCGACGCGACTGGCACTGGCCGAGCGCATGGTGCTTACCCAGGCCGTCCTTGAGGCGGTAGCTGAAGAACGCACAACCGACGAGTCGGTGAAGGCTTGGTTCGACGAGCACCTCGTGCAGTTCAGCCGCCCGCAGGTCAAACTGGCGTCTATCGTCGTCACCGATCAAGCTCTCGCACAAAAAACCGTTGAAGAAGCCAAAGCGGGATCAGACTTCGCCGAGCTCGCGAAAGAGCGCACGCTCGACCCGAACGGGAAAGCGAACGGCGGTGAGATGGGATGGTTCGAAGTAGACCGTGTCCTTCCTCAACTTAAAGAAGCCCTTACCCAGGCCACAGCCGGCACCGTGATCGGTCCGCAGTCGCTTGGCGGCGCGTTCCACGTCTTCAAGGTACTTGAGACACGCGAGACTGTTCCGTTCGAAGAGGTCAAGGACGAAGTCGTCGAGCGCTTGAAAGCCGAACTCACCGAGAAATATCTTGAGGAGATCGTCTCCGGTGCGACGGTAGTTACCGCTGACAAGCCCGCTGCTCCTGCTGCTGATGGCGTCACCCCCCCAGAGCTTCCGTCGACCGATACACCGGCGGCCGAAGCCACCGAGGGCTAGCGAATATGTCGCGACGCTGGTTATTGGTGCTCGGCGCCTCCAGCGGCTTCGGCGCAGCATCCGCCCGTGCCTTTGCACGGGAGGGATACGACATTCTCGGCGTTCACCTCGATCGACGTTCTACGCTCGACCGGGTGGAACGTCTGCGAGAAGACGTCGAGGCGCTAGGTCAGCGGGCTGTGTTCTTTAATCAGAACGCAGCGGACGACGATGCACGTGCCGAAATCATCAGTGAGATTCGTACGATCTTGGATGAAGACGATGGAACGGTAGGTGTTTTCCTGCACTCTTTAGCCTTCGGAACACTCGTGCCGTTGGTCCCGGGACTAGAACGGAAACCCGTGAGACGCCGGCAGCTCGAGATGACGATGGACGTGATGAGCAACAGCCTGGTGTACTGGGCGCGAGATCTCATCGCTGCAGACTGTATGAGCGATGGCGGGCGAATTTACGCCATGACCTCGTCGGGTTCTCACCAAGCGTGGGCTGATTACGGTCCCGTTTCTGCCGCGAAAGCAGCGCTGGAAGCGAACGTTCGGCAGCTCGCGAGAGAACTCGGTCCCCGGGGAATCACCGCAAATAGCGTGCTCGCGGGCGTCACGGAGACCCCCGCGCTGAACGCTATTCCCGAAGCCCAGGCACTCATCGAGAAAGCCCTCTCCAAGAACCCACACGACCGTCTTACGACCCCCGACGATGTCGCAGCCTGCCTGGTTGAACTCGCTCGGCCCGGAACCTATTGGCTCAACGGAAACCTACTTCGAATAGACGGTGGTGAAGACAGTTGTGCCTAAAGACGCCTTGGAATCGCACTGTCAAAACTCGCGAACCGTCCAGAAACACACCTTGATTTCTACTTCAAAGAAGAATAGGTGTGCCACAAGACTAACGGCTGACGTGCCTGCAACATCAGCACGCCAAAACTCGCCCATTAACGGATCCAAAAAGTGACCAGGACCGACGTACAACGATCAGCCTCAGGCGGGCGTTGCCGCCCCCTTTCAAGCTCGCTACCGATCGGCATCTTCTCGAACCGGTCTCGGGGATAAGCACATGACACCGACAAGGTCACCTCGGCCTTTACTACTGCTTTTGGCAGTACTTCTGGCTTGCAGTTCACCGTCTACCACCGCATCCGAGGCGGCTCCGGCCACCGAAAGCGCCCCGGCGACTCCTGCGGGACCACCCGAACTCGCTGCTGACGCACAATGGGCGACCACAGAAAGTGGCCTCATGTCGACGGTCCTGAAGCAAGGCGAAGGCGCCGTTGCACAAGCAGGCCAGTTGGTCGATGTGCACTACACGGGATGGCTTGAATCCAACGGTACTAAATTCGACAGTTCCGTCGACAAGAAGCGACCGTTCTCGTTCATCCTTGGACAAGGCAAAGTGATCAAGGGATGGGACGAAGGTGTCGCCTTGATGAAAGTCGGCGAAAAGCGTCGGCTACGCATTGCGGCAGACCTCGGCTACGGCGAAAAGGGCGCAGGCCCCATTCCTGGCGGAGCAACACTCATCTTCGATGTTGAGCTTCTGGCGGCTGCCGATTTGATCGAGCCTCCGGCGAGCCCACCTGAATTGCCAGATGGCGTAGAGATTAGTTCTACGGCATCTGGGCTCCAATACGCTGTCTTAAGCGAGGCTGACGCCGCGACAGCAAGCGCTTCGGCAGGACAAAACGTATCGGTCCATTACACCGGCTGGGTCGCTGCATCCGGCACCCTGTTCGACAGTTCACTAAAGCGAGGAAAGCCCATTTCCTTCAAGCTTGGAACGGGACGAGTCATCAAGGGATGGGACGAAGGTATCGCCATGATGAAAGTTGGCGAAAAGCGTCGACTGATCATCCCTGCCGATTTGGCATACGGCGAGCGCGGCCGTGGGGCGCGTATTCCGCCTAACGCCACGCTGATCTTTGACGTCGAGTTGGTCGGCGCAGACTGACCACCCATGCGAACGGAGACGGAGGAAGGCAGCCAGATGACTCAACGCCCCGCCGCCCCCGCCCCTCCGGATCGGTGGGATCTCTGCCAAAACGCCGTCCTCAACGTTGGGGATTTGCTCTGCATAGATACCACCGAGGCGACCATACCTACAGGGTCTCGCGACTGGAACCCTCACCTTGAAGCCATGAAGAGGCTGGAGGCGGGAGAAACGGTCAATATCGACGAAGGCCGCCGAGTGGGTCACTATTGGCTTCGAGCGCCTGCGCTTGCGCCTTCGGCGGAACTTACCGCAGAAATTAGCGCTGCGATCTCCGAGACGGAGACTGTTGCACGCGACGTCCTTGAGACCATGCGGCCGGAATACGTGCTGCACCTGGGGATCGGTGGCTCCGCTCTGGGCCCCGAACTCCTAAGAGACGCGCTGGGTGACTACAGCCAAACGGCACCGGTCAAAGCGCCGAACTATCACGTGTTGGACAACGTCGATCCGGACGGGCTCGCCGACCACATCGCAGGTGTCGATTTACAGCGCACCTTAGTGATCGTCGTGAGCAAGTCAGGAGGAACTGCCGAGATCCAACAAGGCCTACGCGTTCTCGAGACAGCCTTCGCCCTGGCCGATTTACAATTTGCTTCCCACGCTATCGCCATCACCGGACGCAACTCAAAACTAGATCAGCGCGCACAAGCCGAAGGTTGGCGCGCCCGCCTACCGATTTGGGATTTCGTTGGTGGACGCACGAGCGTGACAGGTCCCGTCGGCCTGCTCCCACTGGCCTTACTAGGCGGCGATCCACGAGCCTTTCTCGCCGGCGCTGCAGAAATGGACACTGCAACAAGAGCACCCGCCGTTAACAACCCGGCAATTTGGCTCGCAGAACGTTGGCTCGAGGATCAGACCGATAAAGCTCGGGCGATGGTTGTCCTGCCCTACTCAGACAGGCTTGGCTCTTTCGCGCGCTATCTCCAACAACTGATCATGGAGTCTCTAGGCAAGCGTCTGAACCGAAATGGTCAAGAAGTTCGAACGGCGCTGACCGTGTACGGGAACAAGGGCTCTACCGATCAACACGCCTATGTTCAGCAACTTCGAGACGGCCCGGATGACTTCTTCGCGACCTTCATCGAAGTCAGACAACCGGCGACAACGCCAGATGACACGAGCGATCTCCTATACGGATTGCTCGATGGCACGCGTTCAGCACTATTTAGTGACGGTAAATCATGCGTCACGCTGCAACTCCCCCAGCTCAACGCACGCACGCTCGGCGGGCTTATCGCCCTATTCGAGCGTGCCGTCGGTCTTTATGCCGAAGCGGTAAATATCAACGCCTACCACCAACCCGGTGTAGAGGCCGGAAAACGTGCCGCCGCCGCTACGATCAGCGCCCAAAAAAGACTGCTAGAAGTCGTGTCGACAGAGCCCCAGAACGCACAGACGCTCTGCGAAAAGGCAGATCTCCAAGACATCGTCACCGCCTGGCGACTGCTCTGCAGACTGGCTCAACAAGACCGGCACATCGCGCGCCAAAAGGGCGCGACACCTCGTGACGACCAATTTTTTACCCGCCGCCCCAATGGGTAGCGGCACCTCTCCCAAAACCCCCTGAACCCTCCAAAGTTAAATCGGGAAACCAATGACCCAAAACGCTCGTCAAGCCTCAATTCTTGAAACAACGACGCGCTCACCGCGCGCGTTCGATCGCCCGACCGACGGTGACGGCAGACCCCTGCCAGTCTCCGCCTGGTACGGCACACATACCTTCGGGCTCGATCAGATGCGTGAGCGTCTTACGCCTCGCGTCTACGAACAACTCAAGACCACCGTCGACCGGAACGAATCCCTCGACGCAAGTATGGCCGAAGCGGTTGCACAAGCTGTAAAAGCCTGGGCCGTGGAAAACTCCTGCACGCACTTCTGTCACTGGTTCCAACCGATGACCGGACTCACCGCTGAAAAGCACGACGCATTCCTTACGATCTCCAAGGGCAGCGCCATCGAGCGTTTTTCAGGATCGCAGCTGATTCAATCGGAGCCCGACGCGTCGAGCTTCCCATCGGGTGGTATGCGCACCACGTTCGAAGCGCGCGGCTATACCGCCTGGGACCCAACCTCTCCGATGTTCATTCACACATCCGAGAACGGACACACCCTGTGCATTCCGTCGGTGTTCATCAGCTACCACGGCGATGCGCTGGATCGGAAAACGCCACTTCTGCGCTCCATGAAGGCTGTGAACAACACTGCGGTAAAACTGCTCAAGATGCTCAGTGATGACGCGGGCGACAGCATCACGGTAACGGCCGGTCCCGAGCAAGAATACTTCTTGATCGACAAGGCCTTGTACGCGCTACGCCCCGATCTCCAGCTGGCGGGCCGTACACTGATTGGCGCGCCCTCGCCCCGCGGGCAGTCGCTCGACGATCACTACTTCGGCGCTGTCCCCATGCGGGTTCAGGCGTTCATGCAGGAGGTAGAAGCTGAGCTCTACCGAATGGGAGTACCCGCCAAAACACGCCACAACGAAGTCGCTCCCACCCAATTCGAATTGGCGGTCATTTTCGACGAAGCCAACGTCGCCGCCGATCACAACCAAATCGTCATGGATACGCTCAAGCGCGTCGCGATTCGACACAACTTCCGCGCGCTGCTTCACGAGAAGCCGTACGCTGGGGTCAACGGCTCGGGTAAACACGTGAACTGGTCGCTTTCTGACGACAAGGGCGACAACCTGCTGGAGCCAGGAAACACGCCGCACCAGAACGTGCGCTTCCTCGCCGTACTGGCGTCGGTACTACTCGGCGTACACCGAAACGCCGCCGTGCTTCGCTCCAGTATCGCGAGCCACGGAAACGACTTTCGCTTGGGCGCGAACGAAGCGCCCCCAGCGATCATCTCTGTCTTCTTGGGCGATACGTTGAGCCACATCGTAAACAAAATCGTGGCGAACGAGGCGATCGAGTTGAACCCCGAGGCAGCGCTCATCGAGATCGGCGTCGCGAACTTGCCAGATATCGAAAGGGACAACACCGACCGCAACCGAACCTCACCGTTCGCTTTCACCGGAAACAAGTTCGAGTTTCGCGCCGTAGGCTCGACACATTCGATCTCCGTGCCACTTGTCGCGCTCAACGCCGCCGTAGCGGATGGTCTCGACCAACTATCCAACTGGATCGAGGAAGCTGGTGGCGGTCAATCCGCCACGATGGCCGCTATCCGTAAAGCACTCATCGAGTCGTCACCGGTTCGTTTCGAAGGCGACGGTTACAGCGACGCATGGGTTGAAGACGCGGAGAACCGTGGTCTTCCACACCTACGCAACACCGCTACAGCGCTCAACGTGCTGGACACCGCCCCCGCCAAGCAGTTGTTCGTCAAGCACGCGATCTTGTCCGAAGCCGAATTGAACAGCCGCTACCACGTTCGGCTTGAACAATACCTGACTCAGGTTGAAATCGAAGCCGACACAATCTTGGAGATGGTCAACCAAGGTGTACTTCCAGCCACGATCGCGGACCTGGAAGAGACCGGAGCCGCACTGGTAAACGCGAAGAAGCTCGATGTGGAGCTCAAGTCCGTGCAACGGCGCTACAAGTCACTCGCGAATGGTGTCAAAGCGCTAGAGGCGGCAGTAGGCGACCTCTCGTCAGAACGCGCCAATGCAGAAGACCTCGGTGAGCAAGCCAAGGCCGAACGGTACGCGACGGAAATCATGCCAGCTATCGAAAACGTCCGCGCAGCATGTGACCATCTCGAAACGATCGTTTCGGACCACCGCTGGCCTTACCCGCGCTACCGCGAGATCCTGTTCATGAGCTGCGGCGGCTAACAGCCTCGGCAACAACACGTTCCAAGCTGGCCCGTTGCGACTCAATCGCGCGGGCCAGCGACAATTGCCCTCGAGCCCGTAGGAGATTGTGCTCACCCCGTGTGGGCGCAATCTCTTTGCTCCAACCAAAATACCGTTCTTCAAAGGCGTCTACGCAAAACCGCGCCGAGAGTTCGAGACTGATCCGCCACGTGCCGGGGACGATCGCGGCACGCTCATCTGCAGACACAAAATCTGCTGTCGATAAGTAGCCCTGTACGCCCGCCGCCAAAATATCAGTGTCCAAACGGGCGGTGTTTTCGTCTTCACCAGAAGCATTACACCAGGAACGAAAGGCATCGCCCAATTCCACATCCAGCGTGTCGCGACCCAAAGTATCAAGATCGATAAGCGCAACCGCCCGGGAGCCTGCTGGATCAAATCGAATATTTGAAGCCTTCAAGTCCCCATGGGTAGGTCGAAGCGGCAACGCGGTCGGCAAGACAGCCCGACAGCGCTCCCAACCCGCCAGTACCCCCTGCCCAACCTCCAAAATGCCCGCAGCGAGTCTGTGAGACGCGCAGTCTTCAAGCATCGCCTTGAGACGCATCATATGTGCAGAGGTGTCATGAGCCCCCACACGGAGTGGCTCAAGCTCTTCGAGTAATGGGAGCAGCGCCTGGTGGAAGCGCCCGATGAGTTGCGCGGCATCGTAGGCGTGAGAAGGTCCCGGGAAACGATGAAAACTGGTGCCGGGCACCCAGGTCATCAATCGCCACATCGTGCCGTTGGGGCCCTGAACCGTCCAGTCTTGAGACGACGTACGAACCAACTCCGGACAGGTGATCCCCACAGCGTTCAACCGTTCTGAGACCAACGCAATTCGGTCATGGATGGATGGAGGAAAGATCGCATTGACCTGCTGCAACGCAAATCGGGGAGGGTTTCCGACAGACCAGGTGTTGTTGATGAGTCCGCCATCCAGCAGAGCACGCACGGGCAGCCCCTCCGCAATCGGCCAAGAACTCAACGCATCTTCAGGGCGCTCAAACATGTCCGATAGCTCCGTAGCTCTCAATTCCAACCTTGGTTATTCCACCCGTAGATAAATTTCACTTTGGAGTCGCTGATGCGAAAGCTTCTAACCCTCGGGCTCATCATCTCAGCCGCCGCTTTGAGCGGCTGTAAGAAAGCTCCCCCCGAAGCGCCGCCGGTCATAGAACGCGCGCCGGCTCCGGAGCCGGAGCCAGAATTCGAGGCGCCCGAGCCAGTCCAAGAGATCGTGAAAAACTTTCAACGGGTGTACTTCAACTTCGACAGCGCTAGCCTAAGCTCAGAGGCCCGAAACGCGTTGTCCGAAAATGCTGCGCTTTTACAACAGCATACGGACGTGAAGATCGAAGTACAGGGCCACGCAGATGAGCGCGGAACCACGGAGTACAACCTTGCGCTGGGTCAAAAACGTGCAGACGCTGTACGCCGCTATCTTTCAGCCCAAGGTGTCGCGGCGAGCCGCGTATCCGTGATCTCATACGGTGAAGAGCGGCCTCTCGAAGGCATGTCGTCAGAGACCGCCTGGTCTAAAAACCGTCGTGCCGAGTTTCGAATCGCATGGGGCGAAGCGCCGCTGGCCGGGACCGTCAACTAAAGGTCCGTCTGCGCGCCTGTGATTTAACGGCGCGCTCTGTCTAAGTGATTTTGCGGTACGCCTAGAGTCCAGAGAACTGGATGTCATCGAAAAGCAGCGATGGAGAGACCACGCTGCTGTATCTCCAGGTGTCATTCGCTGCTTCGGCAAAACGTGGCAACAAGGTGAACAAGTTGCCCGAGATATTCATCTCACTGACGGGCTGAACGGGTTCGCCATTTTCGAAGAGCATTCCCCGGATACCGAACGAAAAGTCACCATTTGCAGAGTTCGAGTTCCCGCCAAGGAACGAGTCCACGCGAATACATCGAGGAAGCGAGCCAAGAATCGCGCCCACGGAACGATCGCCTTGTGCGATGAACAAGTTCGACGCGCCAGCGGTTGTAGGCTCCATCTCAAGCTTACGGGCGTGGTATTGCCCCAGGAAGTACATCGATAGCCGCCCGTTTTCCATCACAGCTCGTCGGATAGACGGAAAACCGTCCCCATCGAAATGTCGAGAACGACTGCCGCGAACGAGCGTCGGATCGTCGTAAATACTCAACGTTTCCGGGCCGATTTGCTCGCCGATTTTGTCTTGTAAACATGAGCGCCCCTGATGAAGGCTCGCCCCGCCCATAGGTCCCAACAAGACCCCTAAGACCCTGCCAGCGGCACGGCGGTCCAGCAACAACGGATAACGACCACTCTCCGTCGGGCCGCTCCCGAGGCGCTCTTCACCTTTGGTCCACGCCTCTTCCGCGATTTGTTCAGCGCTGGGCAAGTCTTCAAAGTGACGCGTACTGTAGAAGCCCATGGCCTCCGGTAAGCGACCGTCTTTATCTTCGAGCGTCAGCTCAGCACCCATGCCGAAGAAGGTCCCTTCCCGTTCCGCCTCGAACCCGTTGGAATAAACAATGACGGAATCGCTCCAGCCATCCCACCACTGCGCGGTCGTAGATCGCATCGCAGCTCGCCCTTCATGCGCGAGCATTGCAGACTCCATCTGTTCCGCCCAAGCGCGGCGGTCTTCCGATGTGACCTTGGCGTATGTACGATCGTGGAGATCCAACGCAAGCTCTGAACTCCCGCATGCCGAACGCTCGGGAAGCCGTCGGTCCCTGTCCTTTTCGAGCAAACGTGTGGCATCTATCGCCCGGCGGATAAACACTTTCAACGCCTCGAGGCGTAGATCCGACGTCGAGTGAGACGAAAAGCGATCATCGACCAGGACCTCTAATGAAAGGCCCATCGACCTTGAAGCAGCCGCCTTCTCAACCCGCTGATCGCGACGTGACAGTTCGTAGCTCCCGCCTCTGGAAACACTCACAGCCGCCTCATCGGCACCCGCATCACAGGCCGACTTCACAGCCCATCGCGCCAACGCGTACAGCGCTTCGCGCGAATCCAGCACAGGCCTGCCTTCAGTAGCTAATTCCGTTGCAGTCATGCCCCGATCCCCCCTACGGTAAGATTCGAGACCAAGATGGTCGGCTGGCCCTGACTGACTGGCACCGACTGCCCTTCTTTACCGCAAGTCCAGCCGCCTTCGTCGAGCTTGAGGTCATTCCCGACCATCTCAATCTGCTCTAAGGCTGCCGGGCCATTTCCGATGATGTTTACATCCTTGATCGGCTGCGTCAGCTTCCCATCTTCAATCAAGTAGCCCTGCCTCATATAGAACGCGAAATCTCCAGCGCCGATCTGTACCTGACCATTCGCGAAGGTCTCGCAGTAAATGCCCTTCTTGACGGAACGAATGATCTCTTCTGGCTCATGGGGACCTGCAAGCATGTAGGTTGCGCGCATACGCGGCATCGGTGCATGTCGAAAGCTTTCACGGCGCCCAGAACCTGTGCTGGGTACTCCAAAATGCCGCGCAGAGATCTCATCATGCAAGTACCCGGTGAGCACGCCGTTCTGGATCAGCGTCGTGTTCTCGGCTGCATTGCCCTCATCATCGACGTTGATCGCGCCACGCGCATGGTCAAGCGTCCCATCATCCACGATGGTCACCGTGTCGGGAGCAACCTGCTGGCCAATCCTGTCCGCATAAATGCTCACGCGCTTCCGGTTGAAGTCCGCCTCTAAACCATGTCCGATGGCTTCGTGAAGCAAGATACCACTGGCTCCTGCAGCCATCACCACAGGCAATTCGCCTGCAGGAGGTTTTCCGGCGGTCAGTAGGAACAACGTACGATCAACCGCCTTGTTCACCAGGCGCTCACACCGATCTGCGTCTTGATAAAAAGTCATGTCACTGCGCGAAGAGACATTGTAGGCACCGGACTCGCGCACATCACCGTCGATAGCGGTACAGGCCACGAATGCAGTCGTCATCGGCTGGTAATCCACGCACAAGCGCCCATCGGGGCGCACTACCTGCAGCACACGCTCGGAATCCGACAGCGAAACCTGCACCTTTTCAATCCGAGGATCACGCGCGAACGCCGCAGACTCCCAACCTCGAATCAACGGAATTCGCTCCTCGATACCCACAGCCTCCCACCGTCGGCCGACGGGGTAACGGTCGGCGTAACGGCGCGGAGTTAGCGCTACAGGCGCTATAGAGCGCGTGCCTTGGGCGATCTCCGCCGCGATTTTCGCCGCGTCAATCATCGCCCCGACATCCAGATCTTCGGTGTAGGCGTAGCCAACCTGGTCACCCACGACGACGCGGATCCCCATTCCGAGATCAACACCTGTAAACGCACGGTTCACGATGCCGTCTGAAAGCACCACTGCGGTGCTGGAAGCGTGCTCGAAGAACAGATCACAATCGTCCGCTCCGCGCGCCATAGCGGCGGAGAGGACCTTTGCTAACGCCTCGTGAGAAACCCCAAAGCGCTCGAAATAATCGTCTCCAATCCCAATCGGCGCGTCGATCTTTCCTGACGTCATGCCTACTCCCCTGCTTGACGAATCAACTAACCCATCACCGGTGGTGTGATGAGGAAGTTAGACTTCACCGATTGGATGAAAACGATGACTCAAACCAAACATCACCCGCAATCCTGGCCAATCAAGGCGATGCGCCTCACGCTCGTGCCACTGACACTGCTCGCCGCCTATCTCGGATGGCGGCACATCGTTGTCGGCCACGGAGCCGGGGTGATGGACTCGATCTGTAACCTTGGCGAGACCTTCAATTGCGACACGGTCAATACAAGCCAATGGTCATCGCTGCTCGGCGTCCCGATAAGTTTCTGGGCACTCCCCATCTACGCGATGATGTATCAACTCTCTGGACGCGCCCTCGAGCCTGGCGTTGAAGGGAACAAAGCACGCAGCGCCCTGTTCACGCTTGGGATCTGGAATGTTCTCGTCTCGGTTGTGTTGGGATGGATCAGCGCGACAGAGCTCGGCACCTTTTGCTTGTTCTGCATCACTATGTATGTGCTGCACGGGCTCTTGCTCGGGTTCATATGGCTCGCTGGGGGGCGGGGACCAGGCCTACCGGCACGCGCCGACCTGCTTCGCTCCGGGACGCTCGCGGCAGCCCTGATGCTCACATTGAGCGCCGCAGCTATCGGCTACGGACGACATTTAGATCACGCGCTCCTCGAGACCATCTCGTCCGGTCCTGCTGAAACCGAGATCGGTCTTGAAAGCCGAGACGGCTCGATGGTACGTCTGCCCAAGAAGACCTACGACGTGTCCACGGCGCCACATAATTGGAGCGTTGGACCTGCAGACGCCACCGTAGAAGTCATCGAATTCGCAGACTTCCAATGTGGCTACTGCCGCAAGCTCTCTCACGTCATGACTGAGATTCAAAAACGGTACAGCGACAAGGTGCGGTTTAGTTTCCGACACTTCCCGATGGACAAGTCGTGCAACGAAAACATGAGCAAGACGCACCATCCGGAAGCCTGTATGGCCGCGGTGGCGAGCCAGTGTGCGGGCCGTCAGGATGCCTTCAAGGCCTACCATGACCAACTGTTTAAGAACCAAAAGCAACTAAAGACGCCCGATCTGCTCCATTACGCCGACGCAATCAACCTCGACGTGACCGCGTTCGCAGCATGTCTAAAGGACCCAACTGTCGGCGAAGAGGTCCTCGCAGATGTTGAAGCGGCCGCAGCACTGAACATCACAGGCACACCGCGCACCTACGTCAACGGACTCGAATTCCGGGGGGCTATGTCCGAAGGACTTTTAGACGCCGCGATACGCGTCGCACTCGGCGAGGCAGAAACCACAGAGGCTGGGACTGTGCGGATGGTCCGCCACATCGTCACCGACGATGCCTTACCCGAGGGTCCCGTCGAAATGGTCGAACTCGAACTCGAAGGGAAGCCCTTCTATATCGATGCCGTAGAGTCAGCCGTGAACGCTGAAGGCGCGGCTGTCGCGGAAGCCGGGGCATTGCCCGCAACGCGAAGTTGGACCGCAGCAAAACAAGCATGTGAACGCGCAGGAAAACGGCTCTGTAGCCAGGCCGAATGGCTCACTGCCTGCCAGGGTGCCGAACCGGTAGACGACGATGGCGACGGACAATTCGTCGGCGACTACATCGAAGGCCGTCTTTACCCGTACGCAGATCGCTATCGTAAAGGGCTCTGCAACGACTCCGGCAACCGAGAACGCTCCAAGGCACGCACAGCTGGTGACATGCCGGGCTGTCGAACGCCGGAGAACATTTACGACCTGACAGGAAACGTACAAGAATGGGTTGGCAGTGACCCGACCCGTGCAGTGCTTATGGGTGGCCATTGGTATGCGGAAGATAAAGCCAGCTGCAGACAAGTCAACGACACCTTCGGGGCTGGCTTTGTGAACGCGACAGCCGGATTCCGGTGCTGTGCAGACGCACCACCGAAGCTTGCCAAACAGCCGAGCGCGGCGATCAGTGACGAGCCACCCGACGTAGGAAATCCAATCCCAATATTCATGGGCGATACACCAGACGGCGGTACATTTGACCTGGCATCAACGGCGGGCAAAGTCACGCTGGTGAACTTCTGGGCGACGTGGTGTGGGCCCTGCCGTAAAGAGCTGCCGGCGCTCGCCAAGATCTACGCAGACTACAGCGATCGAGGTCTCGAAATCGTCGCAGTGAACGTCGATAAAGAACCCGCCAAAGCACGCGCGTTCCTGAAACGCAACAGCCTTCCCTTTCCTGTCGTCTTGGACCCAGATGCCACCACGTTAGGCCGGTTCCACGCCGTAGCGATGCCGACGAGCATTCTGGCCGATCAAAATGGCATCATACTGGAGCGACAGACCGGCTTCAGTGAGAAATGGGCCGAACAACTTCGCCAACAACTTGAGGCGCTCTTGCCATGAACCTGAACACACGCGCAGCGATCTTCGTCCTTGCATTTGGAATGGGCTGCGACACAAAGCAACAAAACGACACCGCCAGCGACGCAGAAGTGCTTTCAGACTTCACCCCGACGCTCCCGAATGGCGGCTGCGGTCTCGAGTCCTACGAATGGCTACCCACCGGTGACATGGGAGAAATCCTCGACTGGGAATGGATACCTGACCTCTCGATGAGCCCAGCGAGCGCCGCTGCGGCGAGGGTCGCGGTAGGACTGGAGGGCTTCGACAACCTCACCTACGGCACACGGGTATACCGCGTTCGATACCGAACACAAGACCGAGGTCAGGCGGTTGAGGCCACAGCCTTTCTGGCCTTCCCCACCGACGACTCTGGCGCGGTAGCAGAAGCCCCAACAGGCCTTTGGGTACATCCCACAATGGGTGTGATCGATGCGTGCGGACCGACGGGGCTAGGTCTGGTTGGCGCAGCCTACCCCATGCTAATGGCCTCTGCCGGCTTCGCCGTGGCCGCACCAGACTATCTGGGCATGAATGGCTGGGGCGATGCTTCGGACCAAATCCACCCCTACATCATCCCTGAGCCCACTGCTGTGGCCTCTTTAGATGCAGTACGAGCGCTCTGGCGCTTTGCCGACGAATCGATTGACCCCGCCGCGAAGATGCCGTTGCAACGCGGCGTGATCTGGGGCGCCTCGGAAGGCGGATTTGCGGCACTTTGGGCAGATCGCTACGCACCTGGCTACCTGCCGGAGTTTAAGCCAGATGGGGTGTCTGCTGCTGCTGCACCCATCGATCTGGAGTCCATGCTCCAATCCGCAACCACGGACTTCTCGGAGACCACCGGCGGCCTAGCTGTAGCGCTGTACACCATGTACGACTGGTTCGGCCAAAACGGCGATCTGAATGACGTCTTCGTTAACGATGGCGACGTGGCATTTCTCGATGCTCTCCAAGAAATGCTCAGTACCTCTTGTGAACCGACGGATCTCTTCGATGAGATCGACTCGGTAGACGACGTATTCCAGACGCCTTTCATCGACGCTGCGTCGGTGTACGACAGCGCAGCCTTCGATCCATGGTCTTGCTACACCAGCCAGTCCACGCTGACGAAAACGGAGATCCCACTGGCTTCGGACAGCCCGATACTGATGATTCAAGGTGAAGACGACGGGCTGATTCAACCTAGACTTCATGAAGACGATGTGCTGACGCTGTGCGATGATGGGTATCGCATAGAATACTTAGAGTGCGCAGGCGCTGGACACGTGGATGGTATTTTGGACAGCTTGGAACAACAGATCGCTTGGATTCAAGCGCGAGCAGCACAAGCCCCATGGGAACCCGCGACACTGTGCGAGATCACCGCTCCTATAGCTTGCGAGGAATGAAGTATGGCCGAATCTCAACTGTACCTTCGACAGCTGCTAGCCGGTCGAGACTTTGGCCTAGAGCATCCTTTCGCGCGGCAGATGGCAAATTTCGTTTACCTGATTGGAGATAGAGGCACCGGCGAGTGCATGGTCGTAGACCCGGCGTGGGATATCGAGGGCATCATCCAAGTCGCCGGCGAAGACGACATGAAGATCACGGGTGCGCTCGTGACGCATTACCACCCAGATCACGTGGGCGGTGACCTTTTCGGACTCGATGTGCCGGGACTCGCAGAGTTGATGGCTGAAAACCCATGCCCGGTCCACGTCAACCGCGCCGAAGCAGACGGCGTCAAGCTGGTGACAGGTCTATCAGACACAGATCTTCACAAACACGACGGAGGAGACCGCGTAAAAGTCGGCAATATCGAAATAGACCTGCTGCACACCCCCGGTCACACGCCCGGTTCGCAGTGCTTTCGGATCAGAGAGGCGCTCGTCTCCGGCGACACCCTATTCCTGCAAGGTTGCGGACGCGTCGACCTCCCTGGTGGCGATCCCGACGAGATGTTTCGCACGCTATCTCAACGGTTGTGCTCTTTACCCGACGAACTCCACTTGTTCCCAGGACACGCTTATGGCGGGCACTCAGCCTCACTCGCAGACGTACGCGCGACGAACCCCTACCTACAAGTGACGCAACTCACTCAGTTCAGGCAGATGATGGGTTTCTAG
>Ga0163179_10000451_pt1 | contig 29981 bp, 22 predicted proteins | sample AtlANTMetagenome_FD_109643 | JGI IMG/M metagenome (GOLD analysis project Ga0163179, IMG submission 109643) | Marine eukaryotic phytoplankton communities from the Atlantic Ocean - Atlantic ANT 2 Metagenome | ecosystem: Environmental > Aquatic > Marine > Oceanic | place: North Atlantic Ocean...
GGAGAATTCCTAACCCTCTCAGAGAACGCTAACAACATCGCAGACGGCACAACTGAGATCGGAATGTACGTTACATACCGTGGAACTGCAGTTGCTGGCTCCAGCGATGTTACTGTTGCTTGAAGTCAAGTAATCGTACATAGTTAACCAACCAAGATAACACACATGTCCCTCGAGGGCGCTTCGGCGCCCTCGGGGGGCTTTTTTTTTGTTTCAGGGCGCCCCACGATTGGTTTGGCTCGCATCCCACCGATGCAAGCTGTGCCCGAATTGTAGCATCAACATTCCTTGAACCAAACGTATGTTCTGGGCCAAGAAAGTTACTGCTGAGGCACAGAATGGAATGCGTAAACCTGTGAACCCGATTCCTAGACTGGCGAGTACCAGGGCATCGACCAAGAGCATCAATCGATCCAATAGCATGGGTTCGCCTCCAAGCCAACCGATGAGAAGAACTGTACTCGCATGTGCAATGCCTGCCAATATTCCAAACACAACAAACCACGGTGAGATTGTGTGCTGATATCCATTCAAACCAAGTATCATACCCCAGCGTCCATTTCTGAACCACTGTGAACGATGCCTCCAAAAATGTCGTGAAAGGCCTTGGCCACGGCGTACTGTTCGATTGTGTGATTCTCTAGAATCTGTAATTGGAGATTCAGTAAATCGAATAGATTCATCAGAAATTGCTCGAAGCCCTTGGTTTCGAATAAGCACTGCCAACTGCGAATCATCCGCATTGGATGTGGTTACGATTTCTTCAATCGCATCCACACGATAAGCTGCAATTGAACCTTCAAAGATTGGTGTAGAATCTGCCCTAGATTCTCCTGTTCTGAACCATCGATACCAACTACGGTATGTCGAATTCTCAGTTTTCTCGCTTAGAGTCCCACAAACCGCACCGATGGATGAATCTTTCATCCAACGACCAATTCGACGTAGTGCTCCATCTTCCAACGTGGCTTCCGCATCCGTCATGACAAAGACATCATCTGAATCTTTGAGTTCCTGAATCACTCGGTTGATCGCTGCAGATTTCCCTAACCGCGCGGGCATTTGAAGAATCTCAAGTTTCTGTTTAGTTCGTTTATTCCAGGATTTTGCTATTGATACTGTATCATCGGTTGAGGCGGAATCAACCAAAACCAATCGACGCCTTGAGGAGGGGTAGCGCTGAGCGATAAGATTGTCCAGCTTGGATTCAATCATCTTTGACTCATTCCATGTTGGGATAACGATGCAGAGGAAAGGTAGGTCTTCGTCCTTACACGCCTCTGGAGAAGAAGGTGGAGCCTTCATCCACCGACGATTTAGGAACCAATGGATTGCCAAAGGAAGAACCACTGCAAACGCCGCACCAGACTGTATTGCAAGGAAAAAAAGGCGTTCAATCATCGGCTTCTCCGTAATGGTCCCAGAACGCCACAACGATAAGCACACCGTCCAGAACAGTGGTGGCGGGGCCTTCATTGGAGTGATGTGGTCTCAGCCGAACGAGGGAGAAAGATGCGAACCGTGCTACATGTGGGCCCATCTGAATCCCGTGGAGGGATGGGGGCAGTTATCCAACTGCTCGTAACCCATCCTCCTGATGGGTGGAAAGCTGATGTCTTGGCTAGTCATTCTGATGGGGGAATGATAGAGGTGCTGAAAGCATGGTGGAATATCCGCAAGGCACTCAAAGCCAGATTGGCAAACGGCGATGTCGATGTTGTTCATATTCACACTGCATCAAGATGGTCTTGGAGACGCAAAGTTGGATTGATAAAGATCGCACAGCAAGCGAAAATCCCCGTGGTTCTTTCAATTCATTCTGGCGATTTCGACCGGCATTGTAAGGAACGTGGGCCCGAAGTACACCGTGTTTGTTCATCGGTGAATACGGTCGTATTGACTGAAAAATGGAAAGAGATTCTCTCGCCTTGGCTGGGGGATTCAAACGTCATCCCCAACCCTGTACCAGATGTCCCCGTCTCATCTGAGCGTGAAAGAAAGTCGTTCCTGTTGATGGGACGATCAAGTCCAATGAAGGGGCAGGACATTGCCATAGAAGCCATACGGATCCTTAGATCACAGGGGATTGAGGTGACATTGCATCTGGCAGGGTTCGAGCACTCCGAACCCGGAATCATTGGACATGGTTGGGTGAGCGGTGAAACCAAAGAACGCTTGATGTCCTCATGTGGAACATTACTCTCCCCTTCAAAATGGGAAGGATTGTCAATGTCTGTGATTGAAGCAATGGCCAGAGGAATGCCTGTCTTGGCCTCGTCCGCCAGCCAAGATGCATTCGAAAAATCCGGAAGGGTTGTCGAATTGAATGCTAGGGCCTTTTCTGAAGCGATGCTGGAAATGATGAGTGGGGCGAGTTGGCAAAATATGGCCGATGCGGGCCCAGGTGAAGCTGAACAATATCGCTTGGCCAAAGTTACCCTTCAGTGGGGTTTGGTGTATGATGAGGTGATTGTCTGAAGCTCCTGTGGATTACACATAGAAGACGTGATGAATTGTCGTCAAAATCACGAATTGGCATTTCACAGGCCCTGACAGACCGTGGGTGGGACGTTCAGTTCATGAGTCCGGATGGTGATTTCAAAGTTGAGCGTTCGACCAAACTTGGCCAGGGTCACCGAAGTTTTACTAAAAGTATCTCAGCGGTCATTGAGCAAATTCAATTGGATTCGTTCTCGGTGGTAATTGTAGAATGGACGGCCGTGGAAGGAGCTGTCGATTGTTTGAACAAAGCAAGTCTACCTTGGATTATAATGGATCGAAGTCCACCTGTGAGCACTGGAATCGCCGGTTGGATTCAAAGAAAACAATACAGAAAAGCATGGGATTTGGCTCGCTCATACAGCTCAGGGCGTGCGGTCAAAAGCCCGTACATGGCTGATTCACAAACATGGAATTCACCTACAGCCGTAGTTCCTGCGGGAGTTGATTTTTCAGAATTTGAACCTGCTTCGATGAATGATGAGCCACTCGTAGTTTGTCATGGTTCTTTGGATCGATCTAGAGAATTGCATCGATTGGGCATGATGGGGTTCAATCTACTGCTTTTTGGAGAAGGTAATGATTTCAATCGATTGTCAAAAATCACTAGGGTTGAGTCGCAAGGAGAAGTTGCATCCCGATTGGCAAACGCAGATGTGGGTGTAATGCATCTGCCGAATCGCGAGGTTTGGAGGCATGCTTCCCCCCTGAAAGTTGCTGAATTTGCTGCTGCAGGTTTACCGGTCGTAGCATCTGAAGTCAGTGGGTTGGAGCCGTATCGAAATGCAGAATGGCTGACATTGATTCCTTTAGGTGATGATAATGCTTGCAAATCTGCCATCGAATCGTTGTGTAATCTTTCACGCAATGAGAGACAAAGATTGGGCGCATTGGCACGTAAGGATGCTGAATGTCGAATGACTTGGGGGCATTGCACTGCAGCGCTTAATGAGGTGTTACTTGAGGTGAAGCGTTGACCCGACGGGTTCGGCTTGAACGTGATACCCTCTGGTTATCGACTGCTGATTTGGCAGCTCTGTTGGTCGGTCTAGCGGTTCATGTCGTCTTGACCCGTGCGTTTACTGATGGCGATTATGGTCGCTGGGTTCTTCTCCTAGATTTGTTCTATGTGACGGCGACAATTGTCGACCTTGGATTGCCCACTCTCATTGGTCGAGATGGGGAAAGATTGGGTGCTGGAGCCCAAAATTTGGTGCACCGTTGCCTTAGGGTTCAGATCCGCTTCTCTCTACCAATCATTCTCATCGGAGGTGTGGTTGGATGGATGTGGGTCGGAGAATCTACTGATTGGTTGGTTGCATCAGTCATTCTTGCACTCTCAGCTTGTGTTCAAATTTTGACCTATGCGCATCGAGCAGCATTACGGGCCTTGGGAGAATCGAGACAAGAGGCTTTGGTTCGCTTTGTCGATCGGGGAGCGACTGCTCTGGGTATTGTACTGGCAGTTTACCAATTCGGAGCCCACCCGATTGCGTTGGCTATGGCTACATTCTTAGGACCACTGGGCGCCATGCTAATCGCCATTCGAATGGGAGAGAAACTACTTTCCAATACTGAACAAGGTGAGACTCTTGAGACCTCAGTTGCGGACGGACGTACCTTGGTGAATCTAGGTTTTCCGTTTTTGTTGGCAGCCATCGCACTGGTAGCCAATGTTCGAGTAGAGAAATTAATGCTAGGTGCTCTATCAACGACCGCTTCAGTCGAAATTTTCCAAATCGCTTGGCTTGCATTCATCGCCGGATATGCCCCCATTCTCTCGGTACGTGCAGTCATGTTGTCTTGGTTTGGTGAGGTTAGGGATGAGGGGGGAAAAATGTGGTATCGTGCAAAACGTGCGATGATATTGATTTCGATATGCTCGATTCCCGGGTTCTTCATCGGTGGATGGATGGGGGTGGAAGCATTGGTGTATGTCTTCCCTGATTATGGTGACAAAGCAACTACCGTATTTTCATCGCTATTGTTCGCATGGGTTCTTGCCTTGTTGGCAAGTGTTCCTCTAACCCTAATTCAGGTGAGTGAGCGGCCCCTACGATATGCTGCTCTTCTGTGGTCTGGGATTGTAGCCGATTTGATCGCCTGTTGGATGTTGATCCCTGATTCCGAATTTCCCGCTGAAAGTGCCGCCTTTGCAGCAATTATCGGTGCTACAGTCGTTCTATTTACTTCCTCAGTAGAAGCTTGGCGGCTTCATTCAGATTCAGCATCTTCAGTCGATGCTGAGCCATAAACTGTGACCGATGCTATCGCAACCAGTACCAAAATCATGCCAAGCAACTGGTTGGTCGAGTGGCCATCTTGGTTGAGAATGAGAAAGCCCCACACTAGGGTCAGAACCGGTTGGAGAAGAATTGCGAAGGAGGTGTGTGCCGCAGGTAAACGAGGCAATGCATAGGCCACCGCCAACCATCCACCGACTTGCGAAAGAACGGCTAGAAGAATGAGCCATCCATGACCAGGCCATGTCACTTGGAAATCGATGGGTTCGATCGACAATGCACTCAGAGGTAGTATACCAAGAACAAACATGCCCAAAGCGGCACCGGCGGTTGCATCGAACTGAACGGATGCGACCGGGGCCAACCCCCTGTTACATGCACGGAATGCAATCAAAAACGCTGAGTAGAAGACGGCTGTGAAAATACCAAACAGAACTCCTTTCATCGGATCTGCACCATAAGGTTCCGCATCGGCAATACCGGAAATCAGCACCAAGCCAATCATGACAACAGGGAGGGAGAACAATATGGCAGGGTTCGGACGCTCTCCGAACAATTTCCAAGAAATCAGAGTGACTAAGATGACTTGTGAATTACCAATCAGCGTCGCTACACCGATGCCGATAAAATTCATTGAAATATGATATGAAAGCATGTCGGGAGCGAGAATCAATCCTGCACCAAATGCCATCCATCGTACTCGTGAAGACCGGGTGTCCGACTTGCGGACCAAGAAAGCAAGAAATGCGAGAATTGGGAAGGCATAGAGCATTCGAAAAAATGCACCGGTTGAAGGGTTCGTGTTTGAGTACACGTAGAATACCGGAGAAAACGAAATCACTGCCGCACCAGCAAGTGCGATGAACATTGCACGACGGTCCACAACGACCGCCATTGAGCCCACCTATTCTGAATCGCCTTCTGCAATCATTTCGACGAGTTCACCTGATTCGTACATCTCAAGAGCGATGTCGGATCCTCCAATGAGTTCACCATGAACATACACTTGAGGCATGGTGGGGAAATCTGCCCATTCGCAAACATTGGGAATGGCACGTGGGTCGGAAAGCACATTGACACTCACAAAGGGTTCATTCAGTGCCTTCAAAACCTGAGCAGCACGGTTTGAAAAACCACACTGCGGCATCTCTGGAGTTCCTTTCATGAAAAGGACCAGTCTGTTTTCGTTTACGATTCCTGCAATTTCTTCGGGTGTCCAATTGAATTCACTCATGTCTATTCCTCCTTGGGTCGAATGTTGATGCCGACAAATTCAGCATCGCTTCTTCGATTGGGATGTGGGTGGAACACTTCACCATCATCTTTGGTGGCTTGTTCGGGGGTCAAACACTTGAGATCCAGCGCGTGAACTTCTGAAGGGATGTATGGCTTGAAGTGACCAAGCAGGATTCGCTGTCGTGGTAAAGGACGCATGCCCTCAAAGGTAGGACTCACCACACGAACATGGAAATGATCGCTACCTCCAGTCAAATCTACAACAGTAACCTCAATGGCGTCAGGGACTGCCTTTCGAACCTCGTCCTCCATCCACTCAACGCTTGGCATGTGACTCCCTCTCTGTGGTGCTTCTTGAACCCTTTTCAAGCGCCAAGAGCCGTATGAATCTCAGCCAAATTTTCTGCGATGGTTCCCTTGTCGTTGATTAGGCCGGAACCAACCACAGCAACTTCAACCCCCCAATCAGCGACTTGGGCTATATTGTGGGCTTTGACGCCACCATCAATCATCAGCTTGGTTGTACGGCCTCCAGCATCGATTTGAGCATCGATTGCCGCACGGAAGGTGCGTGTTTTTTCTTCCATTTCTGACATGAAGGATTGTCCACCTTTTCCTGGAACTACACTCATGACGAGAACTAGATCTAAGGATGGAAGATACGGAACAATGGCGGATGCATCGGTAGCTGGATTCAGGACCGCGCCCGCTTGGCACCCGCGTGCGTGTAAGTTGTCGATGAGGCCTTGAATGTCCTCGACCGCCTCAACATGAAAAATGACTAGGTCGACACCTGCATCGACGTATTGCTCCCAATTTTCTTCAGCATTGGTAACCATCAAATGGCAGTCGACAAATATCTCTGAGCCGACTCGATCTCGAATACTCTTGATGAGAGCAGGGCCGAAGGTGATGGTGCGATTGACCACCCAATTGCCATCCATGACATCCAAGTGAATCCAATCAATCCCTGCCGCAATTGCTTCGTCCATCGTGTTGCCAAGCTCGCAGAAATTTGCCGTGAGAATACTGGGTGTGATAATCATATGATTGGCCTCTGTATGCAGGGAAGAGAACTCGGTTCACAAGCCTTGACCTTCGGGCTTTGAATAGACAAGGGTTGATAGGGCGTCAATCAAGCCCATGGATTGGTGACAATATGGCTGGTAATCTGGTAGAGGCAACTGATGCAGATTTTGATGCAGTAACAAGTGGAAATGAGTGGGTCTTGGTTGATTTCTGGGCCCCTTGGTGTGGTCCTTGCAAAATGATTGCGCCCGTCTTGGATCAAATTGCTGCAGAGCGCAGTAACTTGACCATTGCCAAGGTCAACACAGATGTCAATCCAGTAACGCCTGGACGCTTCGGAGTGCGTGGAATCCCATTCCTCGTGTTGTTCCACAATGGAAAGCCGGTCGATCAGAAGACTGGGGCCATGCCCAAACCCGGATTTGACCAGTGGCTCAATACACACATGGGATAATTTGTTTCAAAGGCACCCTATGTATCACGAGCCTTGTTCAGTTTCTTTTTGCGCCCCTCTTGAGCGGAGCCGACTTCTCTGAGTAAGCGCTCTCGTAACGCTTCATGTAACCACATGCCCTCATTCAGTTCGAGCAAAAGTCCACGCTCTACCAATGCAGAAGGTGGGTTCCCGTCATATCCACAGGCTTCAGCTAGAATCTCCCATCTAACTGGTAAATCGGATACTGCTAATGTCGCCAATAACTCGCGCTCATCTTCAGGTAGAACATCGAGAATCTCCTCATCAAGGAATCGCAACCAATCACCGTGAGTGACTTCACCATACATCTCCATCAATTCGATGGCGAGAGGGTGGCCACCTGTGACCTGATGAATGACGGGTGCTGAAGGAAGGTCATTCTTCTTGAGGTCGGCAATCCACTCATCAAGATCTTCCACCGATAAGCCGGACAGGGCCATTTCATTCACCCTCTCACGTGTATGCACGTCTCGGCGGTCATAGAACGTCAGCGTGGTTCGACTGATTAACAGAAGTTTCAGGGGAGAGGAGTCTGCAACTTGCAACAGTGCTCCCAAAAGATCGGATGCTTCCTCAGCAATGTGGTGTACGTCATCCAACACCAAGAGGAAATACGGAGGAGGTCTTGGCTCATCATCATCTGCGAATCGATCCCGCAATACAGTTGGGTCGGTCAGATAAGAAAGTAACAACCGGCGATAGGCATCGATATCGAGTTTGGCGCCCGGAGTCAACGGCAAAGTTTCCATCAGCTGAACGGGGTCATGGGCCGCATCAATGCCCACCCTGTGAAGTAAGGATGTGGCCAATCCAAGGGACGTATCCCACGGTTGACAGGGGTACCAACAAATCGAAAGTTGCTCATCTTCGCCCAATCTTTGTTTCATCCAATGGGCTGCAAGTGTAGATTTCCCAATCCCGGCGATCCCATGAATCAACATACAAGATTCCTGTGAGTCGATCCAATCATCGAGTTTGTTTTGTTCGGATGCGCGCCCGTGTACATCACGTGTTTCAGGTGGGCCGGTGTGATAGGTTGCATGAGCCCCAGCACCTAAAATCAGACGGCCGGGTGCAGGTTTGCCTTCATCTTCACGCTTCTGAATCATTCCAAATCGAATGTCTCCAAAGGTCAACACCCCTTCATGCTGGGCATGCATCAGTACTTGCAATAGTGTCAAATCAGCCGCTAATCTCTTGCTAGCATGCGATGCAGCCACTTCGAGTAGTTGCCCATCTTCGTCGCGGATTAAGACCTGAGTTTGTCCCAAAATTTTGCTTCGTGATTTCGCCTCAGCACGCCCCAAGTCTGTCAATTGCCAGGTTTTCTGGCGTCGACTCTCGCCTCGAACTGTTCGGGTGTGCTCGCTGACCCACTGATTGCGTAACATCGTCCGCATGGAACGACTGACATTAGGGGGGTGCATCGCACAGGCTTCAGCGATTCCTGGACGAGTGACTGCGGCGCTGACCATGTAATGATCTGCTTGTTCATCCTGTTCAAGCAAGTGCAGTATCAAGCGGTCCTCGACCGCGATATGGACCCGGAGGTCATTGCTCGGCATCAGACCTCCCTCAGCCTTCCTGATGTTGAACTTCACGCCCAAAAGGGCCCTCGTGCGCGCGCTCGCGCGTGATGCAAGAAAACCGGAAGACCTTATTGTGAGGAATGTACCGGGGTGCATGGTGTCAAGGGGTCCAGTTTCGAACACCGCCTCCCTGCGCGCACTCCTTCTTGCAATCTTGATGGTCACCGGGACACTGTTTGCATCAAATGTTATGGCAGGCGATACGGATGGTGATGGAACCGACGATTCCGTAGATGATTGTCCCGTAGCCTTCGGAAATAGTACGCTTGACCGTACGGGATGTCCAGACCGAGATGGTGATGGAACTAGCGATTTGAATGACCCATGGGTGATGTCCAATGGTGGATACCAACAGGATCAGTATGACTCATCGAGTGACGATTACTCAATGGTCCTATTCAGTGATGATGCAACACAATATGCAACATTTGAAGAAACTGGCGGCTGGGGTGGTGGCAACACTTACCTGCGAATTTGGGACACTGCTTCACGACAGAATCTCAGGACCATCCAAAGTGGTGGTGGTTCCGAGGAGATTGACTGGTCGCCAGACGGCCAATTTGTCGCCTTGCTAACCAGTGGGAATGATGTGAAAATCTACTATGCGAGCAATGGTTCAATGTATGACGAGTTTGAAGCCAATGGTGAGACTGCTGGAGGTTTAGAATACAGTCCCGATGGGACCATGATTGCAGTTACTGGATACCGAGATGGCAACAATGGCGATGGGCAAATCGAAATCTTCAACGCCATGACGGGCCAATTACTTGAGACTTTGAATCCGGGCAGTACCGTTTACTACTACTCTGTTGACTGGAGCCCGGATGGAAACCGGTTGGTTGTGGGTGGTTACGAAGCCATCTACATCTACGATGTTGATCCTTGGAATTTGAATCGAACCATTTCGAATGCATTCAGTTATCTGAATGCTATCGCCTATTCCCCAGATGGAAATATGATTGCAGGTTGTTCTGGATGGGGTGGAAGCAATGCTCGAGCTCGGATTTACAATGCAATGACTGGAGCCGAAATGTGGTCATATACAACTTCGACTTCTTGCCTAGATATTGCGTGGTCTCCTGACTCGTCGCAAGTGGCTTTCTCACACTCATACTACCAGGGTGATGGAGCCAGTATCAACATCTTCTATGCCACAACAGGTGTGCAAGTCGATACGCTATCAGCACCAAGACCTGGTGGATGTTCGAGTAGCGGTGGCGGTAACAATTGCGGTCAGGTGAATGGCCTAGATTGGCACCCAGATGGGAATTACATCATTTCTGCTCACGGACGAAACGATGAGGGCGTATACCATTGGTTGGTCGACCCCGATATTGATGGCGACGGATATCTGAACCCAGATGATGCGTTTCCCGAAGATGGAACACAATGGAACGATACCGATGGGGATAATTACGGCGATAACCCAGCTCCTGCTACAGAACCTGACGCTTGTCCAAACGAATTTGGCACCTCATACATGGATGTCTTCGGTTGCCCAGATGCAGATGGTGATGGATATTCCGATGATGGTGATGCATTCGATAATGACCCCTATCAATGGGAAGACAATGATGGCGATGGTTATCCATCTAACATCAACGACCCACGACAGCCAAACCCATACGGTAGTGTAGATCACTTTGATGAAAATCCAACCCAATGGGCAGACTCCGATTTAGACGGTTATGGAGATAATTACGGCAATGCTTCTTGGACAAATGTCCGCCCCTCTGAATGGCCCGGTCAATGGCTTTCAATGACACCAATTCAGTTGGCAGATGTCGATACCTTCCCGCTCAACCCTGAACAATGGAACGATACCGATGGCGATTGGTATGGTGATGAACCGTTCAGCCAAAATTCTGCTTGGGATGGCTGTCCACTTGCATGGGGCAATTCGGTATGGGATCGAATCGGTTGTCCTGACTCAGATGGAGATGGCTGGTCTGATCCAGGTAATGCTGCTGAAGGCGAAGGGATCGCAAGTCCACTTGGAGACGCGGATGCATTCATCAATGACCCAACACAATGGCACGATTCAGATGGAGATCAATTCGGAGACAATAAGTCAGGCAACATGGGTGATGAGTGCCCAGGAGAAGCTGGAACAAGCATGAAGGCCATCGAATGGAATGAAACCTCACAGACTTACGATGACAAACCATGGTATGGTTGTGCAGACAATGATGGCGATGGATATGCCAACGCCGGTGAAGCCTTCCCGAATGACCCTACACAATGGTCGGATTCGGACGGAGATGGGTTTGACCGTAACAATGCTGAGTCTTCATGTGGAGACAACCCGAACGGAAACAATCCTGACTTGTTCCCCATGGATAGTGCCCAGTGTGGAGATCGTGATGGGGACGACTATGGCGACAACCCGAGCGGTGAGAATGGAGATTGGTTCCCTGATGACCCCACTCAGTGGTGGGATGGTGATGGAGATGGATTTGGCGACAACCCAGATGGAAACAACTACGATATCTGTCCAATGATGTACGGGACTACGAATACCGACGAAGCACGTGGATGTCCTGACAGTGACCAAGACGGAACTCCTGATCCTCAAGATGCATTCCCCGATGACCCATTCCAAGATGCCGACACAGATGGCGATGGGTTTGGTGACAGTCAGTTAACCGTGGACGGAGATGACTGTCCAGATTGGCCTGGCACCTCCACGGAAGGGAATGTGTACGGATGTACGGATTCGGATGGGGATGGATGGGCCGACTCAATCGATATTTTCCCTGAAGATGAAACCCAATGGATTGACTCAGATGGAGACGGATACGGTGACAATTATACGTACACCAATATCACCGGAGAAACCCTTTCCGATGAAACCTATCGATGGGTTTGCGATGTAGACCCTGGTTTGATTCAAAGCCGTGTCCAAAATGGCGATGCTTTCCCTGATGAACCCACACAATGGAGCGATGTCGATGGCGATGGATTTGGTGACAATTACAAGGATAATTCAACAATAAGACTCGAGTGTTGGCCTGGAGAATTGGTAGAGAATGCAAGAAATACTGACGCCTTCCCACTCCGATTTACACAGAACAAAGACGCTGATCGTGACGGCTATGGGGACAATAGTACAGGCTTGGCTTTCCAGCCGGACCTTTGCAAGAGTGTCCAAGGATTCTCCTATGAAGACAAGTTTGGTTGCTTGGATAGCGACTCTGATGGTTGGTCCGATACCGCTGATGCTTGCCCGTACGACCCAGATATCCATCTGATAGGACAGCGTTGTGTTGTAACCGAACCCGAATCTGAAGGGTCACAAGCCGAAGAAGATGAAAGCTCATCTGTCATGTTGTACATCATGGGTGGAGCGATTGCACTGATGTTGGCACTGATTTTCGTTGCCTTGGTTGCAAAACAAATGGGAGCCCGGAAGCGACTTTCGGAAATTCGCCAGTTACAGGCTCAAGAGATGGCGTTCAACAATGAGGAAGAAGAGCGACGACAAAAGTGGATTGATCATTATTTGGCGACTGGTGAAATCGAGAAAGCGAAAGAACTCGGATATGTTGAGAAAGCCGAATGGCAAGTTCACATGGAGCAACAAGAGGCGGAGAAGAATGCTCTCCCAGAATTCGGGGACTTGCTGGGTTAAGCCGCCAAGTCGTCGTCAAATCGATTGAATGCAAGTGCATCGAACGAATCAATGTTCGGAGCATTTAGCGACAAATTGTGCGCGAGTGCCTGTTCGATGGTAACCCAATCAGGTGTGCTTCCATCGATCCAATCATAGCGGTGTCCAGGGATTAGACGCCAATCACAAGGCAGCGACTTTAAGATCGATTTTGCAAAGGCAAGACTCCGCCACTGCGCGTTCGGATCTGAGCCTGGTAAATCGACTCGCCCAGAGCGCATTGTGAACAGTAAATCCCCAGCAACATAGACTCCATGCCCATGGAATGTGACATGGCCCGGAGCGTGGCCCGGTGAGTGAATAACGGAAAGCTCGATTGAACCACATTTCCATGTCTCGATTTGATTGGGAGCATGATTCCAAACATGGGTAAAATCGGTCCTCCGGAAAATGATCCTACCAAACAGACTCGGTGATACTGATTCCTCATGCCCCCAAACCTCAACCTCAGGGTATGCATTTCGAATCGCCTTTACTCCCGGTGTGTGGTCTCGATGCGTATGTGTCAGAAGGATATGTGAGGGGACCAAATTTTCATGAGTCAATGCCTCAATCCATGCTTCACCATCGAATGGGTCGACAATGGCAACGACTTGATTTTCACGATCGATGAAGGCAGTATTCATATTGGCCCATGAACCCATTTGAGTGACCCAAATCTCGACTTGAGGGTCGCTCGTGGATTTGTCAAATTCACCTTCTCGCAGGCCCATGTACTGCGATGAAGACTCGGTGAATCAATCGTTCGGCGTCTCATTGGCCCCCCTTAGGGGGTGCCAATGGTTTCAAACGGGAGGAGTAGGCTGCACAACTGAGGCGGAGCGGGTGCTAGGCGAGGTGAATTTCAGGTCGACTCCTTTGGTTGGGTTGCTTCTCGTTATGATTCTCGCCCCAATGGCCAGTGCTGATTCATCCGAATCCAATCTGGAATTGCGAATCGATATTGACGAACCAAGTAATGGAATGTATTATTCCGATACTGGAGATTTGGAAGTAACCATTCGAATCAAGAATCATGCCGATACGGCACGGGAATTGGTTTACAACCCCGCTTGTCCATTTGATTTGGTTATCTCAAGTGATGAATGGCAAATGGACCTTGACGATGAACGAATCTGTCCTGATCAAAGCCGAGCGATGTCTATTCAGCCCGGTCAAGAGCGAATCTTGTCGACCTGGACGTGGGATTGGAATAACGCACCCAGTGGAGACTTAGACTTTGAATTTGCACAGAGTGAAGCTAATCTTGAGGACATACAATCCCTGATATTCCAACGTACAGTCGAAATGCCTGAGAATCTCAAGTTAGATGCTATACTTGCAGAAACATTGGGTCAAGAAAACAGTCACACTTCATCAATGCCCGCCATGATTTACCTGTCATTGAGTAACATCGGCACTGATTTGATCACACTTCCATTCGATGAAAACTGTAGGGTTCAAACGAATGTGTTAACCGATTTATCTTGTGGATTTGGGGCCATTGAATCAGGTGAGCGCTTGGCTCTAGGTTGGTTTGCATGGGGTTTTGAGGGCGCCGAGGATGGTGACATATTGATCCCAATTTCGCTATCAGGTGTCATTGGCTCAACCACAACTGTAGAAACAACATACATGCGAACACCCACCAACTCTGTACCTCAATTAATCCCAAGTGTAACCATTGATACTGATAATCTTCTAGAATGGCACTTTACGCTGGAGAATTCAGCAGATGTTCCCGCGAAATTGGTCTTTGAAGACGCTTGTATCGCAGAAGCCCACGTCATCGCACCCAATGGCGAAATTGTCTTCGATTCACGAGGTGATCGATTTTGTCCAGATACTGGAGTTGAACAAAAAATTGCTCCATTAACCACACATACTGTTGCCTCAGAACATTGGGACTTTATCGGTTCAAATGGATGTGAGATTGGGGATGGAATGCACCTTTTGGTCGTGAGTCAGCCAGACCATGGCATCGTTGCTACGCAGTCCTTTATCCATGAAAATAGCGGATTCAATCCTGCTTGTGGCCTAGATTATCAAGATGATGCGTCCGTCCAATTGAGAATAGACAATCTAGCCGTGCTGGATGCGGATGGGTTGAATGAAAGAATTTCTTTCAAAGTCACTATTGTAAACAGTGGCGATGAAGGATTTGACTTCTATTGGCCCACTGACTGCGCTCTACAGCTTGAACTATTCCTGATTGGAGAAGAGCCCGAGAGGGTTTGGTACGAAGGTTGTGAGGCAGTCGGTGGACAGCGAACGACAATCGAATCATCGCAAAGTTATACTTGGCCAACTCTGATTGTTTCATTCGCAGAGGGTGGTCAGGAATTGGCACATGGCAATTGGCAGATTTCTATCGAAACCACATCGCTTCCAACCTTCCGATCCCAATTGGCACATACCTATGATGGAGTATACTTGCAAGAAATTGTTGAAGAGACTCCATCTGAAGAAGAGGTGCAACCGGTTGCGCAAATCAACGAACAAAATGTTGAACCCCTACAAATTGGTGGTGATTGGAATTATGTTACAACCTCTACCCAGGGCTGCTGGTTACTCACAGACTCAGAGGGTATCGAACACAACTTTGTTGCACACATGAAAGATGGTGGGTGGTCTCCGCAACCTGGATTGAGTGGTAGTTACTCCGTTGAAGTCAGCAAATCGACTGGGGCGTGCTCAACCTGGTCAGGAATTGTCATCCTGCAAACATTAGATGAAACAGAAACTGTACCTCAAATTAGCAACCCTGTCGAACCAACGATTGCAAAGAGTACTCCTGTCGATGAAATTGTAGAACTGGCGCCAGCAACTGTAACGGTTGTTGCCACGACCTCCCTGTCCATCATTGGCCTGCTATACTTAGGCAATACCGAATGGATCAGAATCCCTGCACTTCAAGTCGGCATCGGATTGGTTGGTATGGTTCGAAAAAATGGCGAGCACGATGGTGAATATCAACGTGGGCGGATCATGGGTTACCTTGCGGCCAATCCCGGTGTTCACTTCCGCGCTTTACTCGGCGCTCTGAGTATGAGTAATGGACAGTTGACTCATCACCTCAAGCACTTGGAAGGTGATGAGAGAATTTGGAGAAGAAAAGACGGACGATTGGTTCGATTTTATCCAGCAACAATCCAATCAAATCTTGGTGTTGATGAGCTGCCGATTCCATTGCTTACTCCGGATCCAAACAGTCTTCAGGGTAAGATTCTACGATTGCTAGATGCAACTGAGAATGACATTATCAACCTGAGTCAGAAAGAACTGGCAATTCGATTGAAAGCCAGTCAGCAACTGATTAGCCACCACCTGAGGACTCTCGAAAAGTTTGGTCTAGTTGAGCGAGAAAAGGTCGGTATGCGATACCGATACCAATTGACTCGCGAAGCAATCTTTTTGGTCAATAGCAATGAATACGATATTTCCACCGAATGAGGTGGACGTTTGCGGTTCATTCAAGAATGCCCCTGAATTGGCGAAGCGTGCACCGTAGGTGCACGTACACGCATGAGGGAACACTGTGATGCACTACAACCCCGCCGCAATCGAGGCCAAATGGCAAGAGATGTGGAATGAGGCGGCCGCCTTTGAGAGTGAAGTGGATGAAGGTAAACCCAAGTTCTACTGCCTAGAGATGTTCCCCTACCCCAGTGGAAAAATGCATATGGGTCACGTTCGAAATTACAGCATTGGAGACAGCATGGCTAGGTTCAGACGCTTGTCTGGATTCAATGTTCTGTATCCGATGGGTTATGACTCATTTGGAATGCCTGCAGAAAACGCAGCGAAGAAAATCGGTGGACATCCCCATGATGTGACATGGTCGAATATCGAAAGTATCCGCGATGATTTACAGAGAATGGGGTTCTCCTATGACTGGCGACGAGAATTGGCAACCAGTGATTCGACATACTACAAGTGGAATCAGTGGATCTTTCTGAAATTCTACGAAATGGGCCTCGTTGAGAGGCGAACCGCCCCTGTCAATTGGTGCGACCCATGTGATACTGTATTGGCGAATGAGCAAGTCAAAAACAACCGATGCTGGCGATGTGCTGAAGAAGTTCGTCAGAAAGATATGGCACAGTGGTTCCTCAAGATGACAACCTATGCTGATGAATTACTCGACGCTTTAGACGATATTGATTTCCCTGAGAATGTTAAAGCTATGCAGAGAAATTGGATTGGTCGCTCACATGGTGTCGATATCGATTTCCCCATCGTTGGTGAAGATGATGTCATTCGTGCCTTTACCACACGACCAGACACCATCTTTGGTGTGACCTTTGTGACGCTGGCGCCTGAGCACCCACTATGCGAAACACTGGTTTCTGGAACGGAATTTGAAGCGGACTATCGAGAATTAGCGGATGAATGCGCGCGAATATCTGAGTTTGATCGTATCAATATGCTACGAGACAAAAAGGGTGTTTTCCTCGGTCGTTACGCTACCAATCCACTGACTGGAGAAGAAGTACCGATTTATGCTGGAAATTTTGTTGTTGCATCCTATGGAACTGGTGCTGTCATGGCTGTTCCAGGTCATGACCAGCGTGACTTTGATTTCGCAAAGAAATACGATATCTCCATCCGTCAAGTTCTGTCTGAAGAGGAGGGCAAGGAACCGAAGGTAACCGGGAGAGCATTCGAGGGACTGGGGTGGATGATTAACGCAGGTAGAGATGGCTTTGACGGGTTATATGGTGATGAAGCCAAGCAAGCGGTCATACAATTACTTGAGCAGGAACAAATGGGTCAAGGGACCATCCAATATCGCCTCAAGGATTGGTTGCTTAGCCGACAGCGATTCTGGGGGACGCCGATTCCATTCATTCATTGTGAGGACTGTGGTGTTGTTCCGGTTCCTGCCGAAGATTTGCCTGTTGAACTCCCACTCGATGTCGTCTTCACCGAAGGACAATCTGGAAATCCATTGGCATCACATGCAGGTTTTGTCAATACGACTTGCCCCGTTTGTGGAATTCCGGCAAAGCGAGAAACCGATACCATGGACACCTTCTATGATTCTTCATGGTACTTCTTGCGATTTACAGATGCGATGAATAGTGATGCACCATTTGACAAAATCAATGCTGATTACTGGATGGATGGTGGAGTGGATCTGTACATTGGTGGAATTGAGCACGCAGTAATGCATTTGTTGTACGCTCGTTTCTTCACAAAGGCATTGAGAGATGCTGGACTCAATGATGTCTCTGAACCGTTCTCTCGATTGGTATGTCAGGGTATGGTCAACGCGCCAACACCATATTGCGCATCCTGTAATGTAGAGTTACATGTCGACTTGAAGAATACTCCATGTCCTACTTGTGGAGATGCATTGACGTTTAGATCAGCCAAGATGAGCAAGAGTTTGGGCAATACTGTCAGTCCAGAATTGATGATTGAGAAGTTTGGTGCCGATACTGTACGATTGTTCATTCTCTTTGGTGCGAATCCCGAGGCTGGAATGGATTGGTCTGATTCAGCGATTGAGTCAAATTATCGACAAATGCGGGCCATTCACACAGCGTTGGTTCAAGGGATTCAGAATGACGCTGCTGTCGGTTCGATGGATGAATGGTTGCTTGCTCGAGCTCGAAAATCATATGCTGATTGGAACGATCAAATGTCCAATATTGGTCTAAGGGAAGGTGTGATGATTAGCCATTTCGAAATGGTGTCTGATTGGCAATGGGCACAGCGTCGTGGAGGCGTGAGTCGTCAAGCTGCACAGGCATACCTTCGAACTTGGATTCCGATGCTGTATCCAGCAACACCTCACCTCGCAGAAGAAATGTGGCAGATTTTGGGTGAAACCACTATGCTTGCAAAAACGATCATCGAGATAGATCTGGTGACGGATGAAAATGATTCAATCACCTTGGCCCAAGAGGAATACTTGCGACGTGTCATCGATCGTGCGAGGAGTGTTCGTGAACTTGCTCAACGCCACACTGACGGTGAACTCTCGTCATTGATTATCCAAACGGCACAAGATTGGAAGAATGACCTTGCAAATCGGGCGATTCAAATGCATCAAGAATCATTTGACTTCAAGCAAGGTGGGAACAAATTCTTGCAAACCCAACCCTACTTCCGTGATGAAGAAACGAAAGGAGAGGTCATGCAGTTTTGGAAAATGGTTGTAGTCGGCCAAAAGAAACGTCGCGGGCGGATTTACACTTGGGGGAAGCAGGAAAACAATCTGATTCAAAGTGGATTTGACGAAGTTGCGTTCCTTACTGCGAATACCGGATTCATCTCGCAAGCACTCGAGATTGGTACTGTTGAGGCCTACCGAGCAGGCGATGGAGAAGATGTTGCAGGAAAAGCTCGTTCGAGTTTACCTCTTGAACCTGGAATTGCTTGGCGATAATCAACAGTAAGTCGGTCGAAATCTAAACCACTGATTGATGAACCCCCTCCTGTTGGAAGACAACAGTGAGTACCAAGAAGAATCCAAACAAGGATTCCACATCCCCAAAACCAAGTCAAAATGGTGGGAAGAAAACACGCCAAGGTAAACGGCGGCGAGGTGGAAATAGTGGAAAAGGGGGGCAGCGAGGGCCCGATCCGTTTGTTGAGGAGGCCATCAAGCGTGCAAAGTCTCGTTTTGAAAGGGGGACTCCTGCGATGGGTTTGCCCTCAGAGTTGAGTCCACCCCCACAAAATATCAAACTCAAATGGAAATTGTCACCTGTACCGAAAAATGTGGAGCGGGAGGTACATGATATCGTCTGCCGCCCTGGCGAATTCGGTTTTCTCGATGATGAGAGAGTCGACGAAATCGCTGAATTACTGGGTAAGAGGCCGATTTCTTTGGAACAAGCATTGAGTTTACGGTCTGCATTGAATCAAGAAAAAGCGGTATTTAGTCACGGACGATTGCAAAGAAGAGCGCAAGAAATGCTCCGGAAATATGAGGGGGGCGAGAGCGTTTTATCTCTATCGAAGCGTTATGATTTCCCACCTGTAAATCTATTTCGGGCTATCCTATCGGCGCGAAACTGGTCGAAAAATCGAATCAAAGAAACCCTACGTGAACCAGAACGGAAATTGAGTAAGAGGGATCTGGAAGAATTTCGAAAAGCCGAGGGTGAGGATCGGGTAACTCATGTCAATCAAACGGAAACACATCATGCAGCAGATTTGTTTGAGAAGGTACTATGTGATCACTTTGAGGAAAATGGTGTTCGCTTTCGAACACAAACCGAGTTGTTGAAAGAACAAGTAGAAGCCGAAGGAAGACCTGTTCGAACACCCGACCTACTGATGCTTGATCATGTAGAGATCAATGGCGTTCCTGTCGCTTGGATTGATGCAAAACATTTCTACGGGGCGAATCTCTCTTTCCAAAGGAAAAAGACACAGAAACAAGTCAATCGATACGTCGAGGAATGGGGACATGGTGCGATCATTTACAGGCATGGCTTCTGCGATGGATTGAAACTCAAAGGTGCAATTTTGTTGGATGCAAGCCCGATTGATTTGACTGAATTGATTAATCACAATCAGCGCCTAAACGATGAACGCGTCAATCCAGATTAAGCGCGTCGGATGCAACAAAAGCTGCAGTAGCACCCAAATTACGCATTTGCAAATTCTCGACTACCTGTTGCTGCCAATTCGATTCGGAAGGGATTTCCTTGGGAACAATCACTGCGCTTTCTCCCAGCATACACAGGCGTGATAACAAGGATCCGTCAGCATGGCCAGAACCCGCTAGTGCCCCTCCAATCAGATGGAGTAAATCTACTCGCCCTGAATCTGCCAAAAGCCCTGAACGCTCGGCGAATTCTGCACTCTTGGTTAACAGTTCGTTCCAACGAGTTCGATCCCACTGGCCTTGACGTAATCCGAATAGACAGTGTTCACCTGCCGCACGAATGGCAAGTTTCCATTCACCATCATCAATGTAATTTGATGTGTGCTGACTTGATGTGGTTCGCCAAACAATAACCACTGGAATTTCTTCATGCCATGAAAGGACTGCTCCACGTCCTCCCAATTCATCAGACAATTGTGGACAGCCCGGCTCAAGACGTAATTCAATGCCTCCCGCATGCAATGCCGCAACATCGCCGAGTCCTCCCGACAATCGTCTTTCAACCCTATGAGCAATGTGGATGGCTCGGTTACGAGCCAATTCCTCATCAATCTGTAGAGCGCGTTGAATGGCCAAACTGCAGGCGATTGCGCCTGCAGCGGAAAGACCGAAACCCTGAGATGGAGGGAGTTCACAAGAATGCTGAATGGTCCAATCATAATCGTTAATTCTAGATTCAAATTTAGCCAGTTCTTCTAGCACCAAGTGATGTAACTGATCACTTGGGGCGTCACCTTCGATTAGCAACTGTCCGGAGCCTGACTTGGCTATGGCCTCGACAAGGACTCCCAAATTGAGCGATAAGCCAGCACCTCGGCTGCCCTGCTCAAGTAAATCGTCAGCATCATCTTGGACACTGAAAATCAGTGTCACGTGTCCACCTACATGGGCTCTACCATGCATTGTAGACCCTCAGATGGGCGCGATGTTCTCAAAGATCCTCAGAGAACTGCTCTAGGATACTACCAAACCGCGAAGATAGTGACTTGCAAGCCATTTCGAATGCGGTGCGAGGAGTCATTGATCCATCTGTCTCAAAACTGAACAGATACTCACCTGGTACTTCTTCGAGTGTGATTGCATCGGCAAAGTCATCGATTCGAGCTGTACCATCACCCACATGATGCATTTCAAGAATCAAGGTCTCAACCTTGTCAATATCTTCGAGTTTCTTGTTCTTGAAATCGGATTTTTTGATTGACAAGTCGAGGTCCCACAAGGCCTTGGCCTTGGTTGGCTTCTCAAGAGTTGCAGTCTTTCGAGACTTGAAGCTAACACCAGATACTGGGCTCCATTTTGTGTGGTCTGAACCAATCCCCATGACAGCATAGGCATAGAATTCAAGATATTGGCCTGAATACAACTTGGTAATCGGGATGCCACGATACAATTCAGGAATCTGTAGCTTCTCTTCACCGAGAACGTTCAGGTCACCTGCTGTGACCAGACGACCTTCAGGTGTTCCGCGTGCACTGCAGTGATAGATGATTTGACTTGCAGGTGTACCCCATTCCTCACGTGGAAGACCCTCGTTGCCTGGGTCATCCTCGAGGAAGCAGAATTCGTCATGGAAGGTCGGGATTGGAATCATGGCCAATCTGTGCGCGATGACTTCATCGGGAAGTGCGCCAACGGATTCGTAAACCTCTCCTGTTTGGCTATCTGTGATTGTTCCCAACTCAAAACGAACACGGTGGATCGCCATCTTTGGAACATTGCTCATCAGTGTCCGGCGCATTGCATTGGCAAAGGCACGATCTGTTTCTTTCAACAGAAGTGATACATGATGTTCGCTTTCTTCAAGAATTTCGATTTTAACCATTCAATCACCTCATACACGTCGCCCTCGGCGACCACCTTTCTTCTTGGTACCATCATGGGGAATCGGGGTTACATCCTCGATTCGGGTAATGGTCATCCCAGCACGTGTCAATGCACGAATTGCAGCCTGTGCACCAGGTCCAGTGTTGGGTGACTTGTTACCACCAACGCCTCGATACTTGACAATTACTTGTGTGAATTCCTTCTCACGTAGCATATCTGCGATTCTTTCCGCTGCACGTGTTGCTGCGAACTGGCCACCGGCGTCACTACCTTTCTTGGTGACCTGACCGCCACTGACCTTGGCAACGGTTTCTGCGCCCGTCAAATCTGTCGCAGTAAGCAACACGTTGTTGTACGAGCTGTAAATGTGTAAAACTGCCTTGTGTGACATCAAGCATTCCCTCCTTCAACTTCGGTATCCTCGGCTGCAGGAGCGGATTCGACCGCCTCTGCGACACCTGCGACAAATTCTTCCGAAGGTGCGTCATCATGGCCGCCTTCACCATATTCAGCTGCGGCTCGGGTTTCTTCAATCTCTACTCGGATTGGATGTCCTGCATCCGTCAATGGTGATGTGTGGTGGTAGGTTAGGATATTTTCATCATCACGACTGATGATGTAACTGGGCACGGTCATTTTCTGGTCACCGAGACCAATGTGGCCGTGGACCACCAGTTGCCGTGCTTGGCGCATAGATGATGCTAGTCCTCGATAGTATACCTGACTCTGTAGACGACGGCTTAACACGTGCTCAACTGAAATCTGAAGAATGTCATCTAGAGATGCACCATCTCCTAAGAGACCTCGACGGTAAAGAGATTCAACCAAATCGTCCTTCTCACGAGAGAAGTGACCATCGGATGTGTCGACTCTACCAATGAGTTTCATCGCGTTTTGTCTCCAACGGCGTAGCTTGGACTTGGCCTTCCAAATCTCCTTCATTCCGCCGACCTTCTTGAGGCCAAACTGCTCTTTCAGAGCGTGCTCTTCTTCGATTCGACCCTTTTTCCAAGGGTGAGTCGGTGTGTCATACTTGGGTCTTGCAAATTTTGGATGTCCCATTCATTACACCTCCATCATGCCTTCTTCCGCTGCACACCAAGTGTGAGTCCGGATCTTCCATTCGATCGTGTTCTTTGACCACGTACACGCTTTCTTGCTGCATGTCGCAGTCCGCGATATGCTTTTGTCGCACGTAGGCGCGCGATATCATCATCCTGCGTCATGCTCACGTCCATCGAGAACAAATGCAATTCATCGCCTGTCTCAATGTCTCTTTGACGATTTAACATCCAAAGAGGGACTTCGGTTGGATACGACTCAATCGCATCTCGAATCTTTTGTTGTTCTTCATCGTTAAGATGTCCACCCAACTTTTCCTTGTCAATACCTGCTATTTCACAGATAGCAAGTGCAGTTCGAGCACCAACTCCTTTCACGCTTGTCAAACCCATCCCAATTCGAGTTAGGCCGTCTATGTCACTGTCAGCAAGACGGAGAATATAATTGAAATCTTCTCCAAGTTCTGACTCATCAATTTTTTTCATTTTTGGGTCCTCCCCTATTCATCGGTCGCCCGATGGCCTCATGTGAAGCAACATCGCGACTCGCCCCCCCTATATGAACGACTCGCAGAGGTACGAATGCCCCTACGGGGCAGCTCAATCGTACTCTTTGCAAATCACATGACTGGAACTTGTCTCAGCGATGAAACCCGATCTTGTGGACCCCGTGGGAGTGTGGGCCCTCATTTCTCGATCAATTTTTGACTGCAATTTGGGCTGTAAATCTGGATCCAATGAGCATCTTAGTTTGAGAGAGTGAATCCCAGTATTTGCTGCAATACGAGTGATATCAGAGATACTTTCTTCATCCAATATCTGAATGGTTGCAACCACTTCTCCTGTTGATTGAATCATTGATTCAACAATCATTCGTGAGCCTTTGTGTGAGTTTAATTCATCCTGAACCAAAAACGGCGGTTTGGGGCTAATGAAAATTGGTCGTCTACCTAGAACAGTGTCCCATCGCCCCCCTTCATTTGCGAAGAGAGATTTCCATGTTTCACCCAAACCACTAGCAATTAGACAGGGGTCGGCAATGACAAGGTGATCTCCTATCTGAACAGTGGATGATTGAGCATTCAAGGATTTTGAAACCCCCTCAATAGTATGAATTTCTCCGGTTTTTGTCAACCTAACCAATCGACTAGGGCTTGTCCCGGAAGCTGCCCCAACCCAAAGGGACAAACGATCAATTCGACCCCGACCTTGGGTCAACCATTGCCAAGTCATTGGGAGTGCACCCCAAATTGAAGAAACAATGGTTTCGATTTCAAGGCGTTGTGTATCCAGCAAACGTGGAGACACATCGAGAATAAGCGCGGGGTTCTTACTCAAGAAAGGCGCCCAGGATGTGAGCAATTCATCTAGGCGGGGTTCCATTTCATTCAGTGTATGTTGTTGGGCATCATTGGGACGCGCAGGATCGACGTGCAATAATGCAATGTTTGGATTCTGATCGATATGTTTGTGGTAGGCTTGAATGATTGCGGCTGCAGCGGTTCCATCTCCCCACATAACTCGACTTGTAGCTGACCAATCACCACCGCTAGAATCCTCACATCGTTCTAAATTCACAGCAGCTAAAGGAGCAATTGCACCGGACAATTCGACACCCAATCCTGGACGTTGCAACGTAGTGCAAAGGGCTGCAAGTTGAGTTCCACTCCCACATGCAGGGTCCAGAATCACACCTGGGGGCAATTGACAGGAAGCGAGTAATTTGGCTTTCGCGATAGCCACCGACCACGGAGTGGCCAATCTTCGCATCTCTTCCGTAGAATGCAAAGCAGGTGAATCGCCATCAATTTGCGCGGGTGCTGTGGTTTCTGCATAGGTCCGAGCATTGTCATCTGGTACCATGACCACAGGTTGAATTGTTGTCACAAATATCACCAATAGACTATACCGGTGCAAGCCGGGTCAGGGTCAATTCAAAGTGTAACCATGAATTTTGGAGCTGGTGACCATCTTGACCTCCATAAGCCAGGTCTGGAGGGAGGTAGATGTCGTGTGTGGTTCCTGAGTCAAATTGTGGGTCGAAATCGTTGACATCCAAGCCTACAAGTCCCCAGCCGAACCCTTCGATGTAGCAGACCCATGGAATGGGTGTGTCACAGCGTGGGTCTTCACCAGCATAGGCTCCTAAATCTCCTTCATCCAGCTTCTCTCCTGTATCCACATCCCAAACAACGTAGTGGACCTCCAGGTGTTCACTACGGGCATGCCGGTCTCGTTGGATTGTATCTTGTTCAATCTCCACATCCAATCCAACGCTAGCGGTAGGTAATACCGCGTGTGATACATCAACGGTGAAGAATAGCTCCTCAACATCCGATTCTAACCGCAATGGGATGACAATTGCGTCTCCAGCCTCTACCTCGACGAAGCCCTCCTCGGAGGTAACGAGTTCGGAGCTGACCTCAATCGAGAGTGGCAGGCTATTTTCTTCATCGACGTTATGGATTGCCAAGTGTGCATAATCCCCAGCTCCTTGATGCAACCAACTACATTGCAACTCGCCAGGGAACCAGAACAACTCATCTTGTTCTGAGAGGCTATTCGGCCAATTCCAATCTCCATTTCGAGAATCACAAGCGTCTTCACCGCCTCCAAATAGAAGGGTTGCTTCCCATGTCCAGCGCCCATCAACTTGGATTTCTTTTTCATCAATAGCTGCAAAGGCATCCTCAAATTGTGACAAGAATGTGTTGGCTGCCAAGGCAATCCAAATACCAGCAACTAGGAGCATCAAAATCGTCCCAAAACTCGCGATGATGGATAGACGTGGGACGGTCATCTCGTTCAAACCGAGAGGAATCACAGGATGTTCCTCTGCCGCAGGTCGGTCTGAGATCCAAGAGCCGCTCACAACCAATGCTGGAAGTTCGAACTGTTTGAACGTTCTCCCGTCCCTCTAAGAGGGACGAATCTCAATCCTGAGCAAGTTGTAGGTCATATCGTGTGCCTAACCAGGCGACAATACCCAACTCGATTGCGAGCGCGCCTAGCATCAGCAACAGCATGACCGGGTCGAGCATTCCCTCCTGCAAAATGAGCAATGCGATGCAGAAAGAAAGGACCATGTCCAAAGCACCAAACACGCGCATCCCCCGGCGGAGTTGGAGGATTCCCCCAATCCAAGTTGTCATCGAGAGCACGAGGGTACAGACAACCAGCCATGCGGACCAACCTGTGACCACAAAGACGCCAATCGGCAGAAGAATGTGGGCATTCCAAAGCCAAGCCGACGTCCACTTGGGAAGGGCCGCAAAGATGGTGTAAGCTTGGCTGCCGAGCATGACCACACCGATTACCAACAGGGTCATTCCGAAAACAGTTGAGAATTCTGGAATGATATCCCAAGAATTCATCGCGATGAATCCACCCAATATGGCATAGATTGACAGGGCAGCCCCCGCAGGTTGTTTCCAATTGAAAGAGCGCTTCAAACACAAGATTCCTGCCAAGATACCAGCGGGCCCTGCTGAGACTAGAACCACCATCAGAGCGAATCCTCCTCGGCCTGCTGCACCGCGATGATCAGGCATTTTGTGAGTGCGACGGAATCCTTCAATCCATTCCCAGATGAATACAAGTATCAACAGCGACACTTCATGAAATAGCCATGGCAATTGCCAACTGATCAATTCTGAATCTGGGCAGTAACTAAAGCAACCACTTGCCAATGGATTGACTGAGAAAACGAAGGGGACGGATTCCACAAACATTGAGCCTACAATGCGAGAAATGACCAACATTGTCACTACACTTTCGACCGCACTAGGAATTCTCCAAGGCAAATCTTCGCGACCATATAGAGATATCACAGACAAGCCGAGCAAACCAAAGGTGAGGACAAATAAATCCAATTGCTCATATTTTGAACCACTAAAGTGACCCACTAGATAGATCAGGGTGAGGGAACCCATGGTCACGAAAAAGGGCATTTCGATTCCATTGATATCTGGTAATCGTAGATTGTGGACCTTTGCGCGTTGACGTGAGACCCAAGTTAGCGTTAGCGCGAATAGGGTAACCAAAAGCATCAGCCCAGGATTGGTATCACTTTGGATCCAAGCAACAAAACAAGCAGCCAATGTGGTCACTGCAATGAAAGAGAGGACGATGACAGGACGATGATGGATATCACCGATAAGCAAATCCAATTCTTCAGAATTGTATTGAGCCCCCGCCTTTCTTCGGCGTTTTCGCTGTTTTTCGATAAGCGTATACAGTTCTGCATCGGCCATTTTCATACCCCCGCGGGAAATGGCCTGCGACATGGATTTGGCCAAGTTTCCAGTGGGGTCGTTTGTTGCGGTTTTCGCCAAATCTTCATCTGCAAAATGGTACACATTGCCCCCCTTTTGCAAATCTAGGGTCGCGGTATCGATCTCTGTATTTACGGTCATTGCAGATGAGGTAGAGGGTTCTGAAGAATCTGTGAGCAATTTTGCAGATGCATTGAGGGGCGCGGTTAGGTTTCCTTTTTCCAAAGCATCAGCAATCGCCAATCGACGGTTGATTTCAGCCAATCTCGCTTCACGCTTACCCACCTGCTTCAATTCCATTCGCAATTCACCTGTGGCAGCCAGATAGATGGCGGAGCCGACGAACATGAGTATGGCAACCAATAACTCTGCAACGTGCATTTCCTCTCCGTATGTTGCCCAAATTTGGACTGCAAGAAGACAGACTACGGCCACTGCAGGAGGTAGTAATTTCTCCAAATTTCTTGCTCGTGGGAGATACACTGAGAGGAGGCCTGCACTCGCCAAGAGAATGACGATGCCTGTTTGCATCCTGTCAATGGGAGCTGGATCTAACAACAATTGTTGATTGGTTCGATCGAGTTCAAAGAGGATAATTTGTAACGTCAACAAAGCCATGGTTAAGCTCATCATCTGAGATGTAGGACCTTTCTCTCCGCGAGATAACAATACCGCGAGGGATGCACTGCTCAAGATGAGAATCCAGAATACATCGGCGCCTGAATTCCACTGAAACACAATGAGTGTAAGTGCCAAACTAATCAAGATAAATCGTGGATTCCCTTGATGTCGTCCCTGTACTTCAGCAGTGATATGAACTGCGGCCAATGAAGTGATTCCTATGAGCACGAACCATCCGATTTCATCACGAGTGTCCATGAATATCAACCACACGGCCAAGCCTGAGACCAGGCCCAAATTCCAAAGTCTCATCATGCCCGAATCACGAAGGCGCGAACTGAGTTCAGTGGCACCGAGTAGCTTACCTGCGATGTTTACGCCTGTATCTCCCAATCTGAGATTGATGGGGTACTGAATCAGGGCTGCAAGCGTCAGATAAATTGCAATGTAGAGTGGGTCGAGTTCAATCAATACATTCCAAGTATCGATATTGGGTCGGGCTTCAGAAAATGTTTCAATCGAAGATACCCAGACAGTGTGAGCAAACATCCAGGCCCAAGGCGCCAGCACAGTTGCGCCTGCAATACTCGGAGAGGTTCGTTTCAATGCCAAAGCACCTGTGGAAATATGAACTAGCATAAGTGCAACCAGAAGAAGTAGGCCCTCATCTCCGCCATCGGACACTGGCTCTGCGGGGATCAAAATTGTGAGCAATATAATCAGAACTAAACTACCCAACCACAAGACACGATCAGTGACGTTGGTCTGATGTTGAAGTAAAATCGAGAAGGTTACAACTGAGGCGAAGACTGCAAACGACTCATATCCTGAAATGAATGAAAGGGTGAGGAGTTCAGTTTCCAAAATAATCAGTACCAACAAAAGAATGGGCAAACTGCCGAGTAACGGCTTGAGTACTTGCATGGGCTCAACCCCACGTACGACCAAATACGATCCACCATACACTGCCAGCAATGATACGAGGACGGCCAATGCGTAACCGGTTTCATCGCGACCGCTCGCGAGGAGTAAAAAGGCACCAATCATCCCAAGGCCTACAGAAACCCCCCACAATCCAGGAGTTCCTAAACCGGTAACTGCGATGCCTTTACTGAACCAGTTCTCCCGTTTTGAGAATCGAGCCGCCATCGAACCATTGATGCAAGTTACAGCCAATGCGAGAAGGAATAAGGGCATTGGATCTGCTAGGGGGAGAATCTTGAGAGCCCCAATTTCAAGGGGTTTGGATAGAATTGCATGTAACCCAATCCAAAGATGACTGGCGGCGATTCCAAGTGATGCTAGATTCCCACTTTGTCGATGATAGGCGAGCCCATGAAGAAGGATTGTGGCGAGTAAGATCATGACTACAATTCCCATTTCACCACCTAGTGAACCGGCGGCTGAAGCCAATGCCAAGGAAACCAATGTGGCTTGAGCCATGATGGCATCATGTTCATGACGGTAGCCAACCAGAATGTTGACTCCAATCAGAGCAATCAAAGTCAGGCCCAATTGCGAGGTGTTAATCCAGCCCCAATGATGGGCGTCCAAGGCCAAACCATACAGTAATTTCATGGAAATGATAATCCAAGTGACACCTAGAATGTGCATGCCTTTGTCTGGAACCCATCGCTCTCCAAGTGCAAACCCCATTGCTGCCAATGATAGCAAGCCTGCGGTTGCAAGATATGGTTCCAAAGCCGTTGCAACAACCCATCCAATCAAGCTGTAGACAAAGACCATGGTTACCATCAAAGCCCAATGCAGACGGCGTTCTCCTTGTACTGCAACTTCAGTGATTGTGTCCAACTCAGGAGTTTCATAAACAGTACCATCGGGCAATATATCCCC